>Ga0208898_1001255_pt1 | contig 17122 bp, 14 predicted proteins | sample VirMetDEL_Mar_4_FD_184513 | JGI IMG/M metagenome (GOLD analysis project Ga0208898, IMG submission 184513) | Aqueous microbial communities from the Delaware River and Bay under freshwater to marine salinity gradient to study organic matter... | ecosystem: Environmental > Aquatic > Marine >...
ACTCCACAAGAACAAGAAGAAATTTCAACAGGTAGAAATGTTGAAGCACTTAGATCAAAATTAACAAAAGCATATACAGATTTACAATATGATCCAGCAGAAATTCCTACTTTAGTAGCTAATGATTTATCAGAATATACACAAGATATGAATAGAACAGGAGTTATGTATGGTGGTAGAATGGGTTATGGGGATGGTACACCATATGTTGAACCTGATCCAGCTATGATGGTAGATACAACAACTTTTAATCCAATACCTGAAAATGCGGATAGACAAGAAGCAGCTGAAATTGCAAAAGTAATGATGGCAACAAGAGGTTTACCAAGAGAAGAAGGTGAAATAGAAGACACAGAAACAATGAGCACTGAAGACTTTATGTTAAATGAATATTTTAAACCTAAAAGAGAAGAATTAATGGAAAATTTTGGTTTATCTCTAGAAGAAGCGGATAATTTAATAAGAGAAGAAGCAATTAAAATTAGAGGTAATAGAGCTGAAGGTGGTAGAATGGGTTATCAAGAAGGTGCTACAGAAATGGGAATGATAGATCCTAAAAAAGTTAAACAAGCTCAATCAATGATTAAAATGGGTGCTGATGCTAGTACTATATCATCTATAACAGGTTTAAGTGAAGCACAAGTAAATCAAATACAAAAATCACAAGGTAAAGCTTATGGTGGTAGAATGAGTTATGCTTTTGGTACTCCAGAACAAAATGCTATTCAAGCAGCACAAATGGAAGGTTTACCTTTAAATGAAAACCCTGCAGGGGTTACAGAATTAGACCTTAGAGATAGTGGTGGATTTATTCCTCCAGTTGGTGTAAAAGAAAAAGCAGATGACATTCCAGCAATGTTAGCAAACAACGAATTTGTATTTACAGCAGATGCTGTAAGAGGAATGGGTGACGGTAATGTCAATAAAGGAGCACAACGTATGTACGACATGATGAAAAAATTAGAAAAAGGTGGTAGAGTATAATGGCTGAAACAGTAACACAAATAACACAACCGCCTGAGTTTATAGAAGCAGCTGCAAAACCTTATTTAACAGAATTACAACAAGCAGTTGGACAGTTTAAAAAACAAGATTTATCTAAAATTTTAGGTCCACAATTTGTTGCGGGTCAAGATCCTTTACAACAACGAGCACAAGCTTTAGCGACACAAGGTATAGGGGGTTATCAACCTTACTTACAATCAGCTGCTGCATCTGCAGGACCTACTGGATACCAACAATTCATGTCTCCATATCAACAAGATGTAATTGATACGACATTAAGAGAATATGATATACAAGCACAAAAAGGTTTACCTGGATTGGCAGCACAAGCAATTGGTGCCGGTGCTTTTGGTGGAGGCCGTGAAGGTGTACAACGAGCAGAATATCAACAAGCATCAGATAGAAACAGAGCAGCATTACAAGCACAATTATTACAACAAGGATTTGGTCAAGCTCAAAATTTAGCACAAGCAAATATTGGAAACCAATTACAATTAGGTGGAGCGCAACAATCATTCTTAGGTCAAGATGTCGGAGCTTTATCTACATTGGGTGGTATTAACCAAGCTCAAAACCAAGCTCAATTATCAGCTCAACAACAATTATTACAAGCACAATCTCAGCAACCTATTCAAGCAGCACAGACTCTGGGTTCAGGCATCATGGGATTAATCTCAGGATACCCTGGTGGAACACAACAAACAGTTCAACCTACACCAGGTCCATTACAAACTGGATTAAGTGCAGCTTCAACATTAGCTGGAATATACAAAGCGTTTAATCCAACACCACAAAACTTTAATTTTAATAGATAATGAGTAAAATATTTAGAAGACCTATGTTTAGAAAAGGTGGTAATGTTGGAGAAGGCATTATGACCGGTATTGTTGATAGAGGTAATTATGAAGTAGGTGGATCTGCAAGTGAAAGATTAATGAAGGTTATGCAGGACTACCCGGTTCAAACTGTAGATCCCGTGGCACAATTTTTAATTCAAGGTGGATTACGTGGCTTATCTCAAACAGGGGGTGGTGGAACATTAGGTAATTTAGCAAAAGCATTTGAAGAACCGACTGAAAAATTATTTACAAATTTAGGAGCACAAGATAAAGCTAAAAGAGATCTTGCATTAGCTGGAGAACAATTAGATATTGAACAAGATTACGCAAAAGATATAGCTAAAATAAAAGCTACAACTGAATCTGGTTTACAAAAAGATTATTCAGACCAAAGAGCATATGAAACAGCTATGGAAGCAAGAATAGATTCTAAAAATTCTTTAAAATCTTTTGACAAACCTAATCTTTTTCAAAAATATCCAGAACAAACAGCAGAATATGATTACCTTATTAAAAGAAATTTAAGAAACCAAGCATTAACAAATACTAAAGCAGCTGAAATTTATCAAAATTCAAGGTATCTTCCTTATGATACAAAAAGAGAAACATTTGTATATGATGATTTAATGCCTGGTATTTATTATTATAATCCAGAACAAAAAGTTTTTGTTACACGTGTTCCTGACACTGAAACTGAAGAAGGCGGTTTATTTAAAGTAAATCCTTATAATTTTACGATGGAAAAATTGCCTAATTAATAATACATAAAGTAATTATATGGCATATGATCCTTTTAAAAAACAACCTGAAAAATCTATAGATTTTGGGCAAATGTCCGATGATACGGTTATTCCAGATGCAGAAGATAATAATGAAATTAGTCAAATAGAAGCTGGATTAGCTGGCGTTGCATCAGGTATTTTAAAAATACCTGAAGGATTTGTATCACTAGGTGCAGAAATTATGGATGCAACAGGCATGACACAAAATGCTGCTGCAAGAGTAGAACAAGTATTTGATACAATAAATCCTTTTGAAGAAATAGCCCAACAAAAAGCAGCTGGAAAAATATTAGAAGCAATTATACAAGTAGGTGTACCGGCCGGATTAGGTGCTAAGATTGCATCTAAATTAGCAACTAAAGCATTGCAAGCTAGAAAAGCTGGAACCTACGTAAATCTAAAAGGGAAAAATGTCAGAAAAGGAATGGAACAGGTTTACAAATTAAATGATAAAGCAAGGGTAGCTAGGTTTGGTGCCGCTGTTGTAGGGGGAGCTGCAGGTGAAGTATTTGTAGGAGACGCAGAAAAGATAGGAACTTTTGGAGATGCTTTTAATATAGGTCCAACTCAATTAGACTTAGAGGAATCTCAAGATCCCAAAGAAGATGCGGGAAGAAAATTAATTAATAGATTAAAGTTTGGTGCAGACTCTGTATTATATTTTCCATTTGTATATGGAGGAACTAAATTAATAGGTAAAGTTGGGAAATTTGGAAAAGACTTAGCTTTTAGCTCTTCTAAAATAAATAAAGCAATTAATACAGCAGCATCGGCAGTGAGACCTACCTCTAATAAACCTACATCGATGTTCTTAGCTAAAAATGCAGAAGAAGCGGGTAAGGCGGCAGATGCTAATTTTGCAATGGAACAAGTAAAAAGAATAGATAAAGAAGTTAGTAAAATGTATTCACCTGTAAAATCTTTTTTTAATAAAACATTAAGAGAAGATAATAAAAAGGGTCAAGCTGAATTTTATAAAGATTTAAAAGAATTAATGTTTGAAGGTGATCTTTCAAAAAAAATTGGTAATTCAGATTTAACTAAAAAGTTACAAACACAAATGAAAAACGGAGGTTTAGATAATAAATCGCAACAAATAATTTTCGATGCTGTTTATAATACAAGGCAAAAATTTGCTAGTATGTTAAATACTATTAGAGAAGGTAGTACTTCACAAGTTATGCTTCCAAAAGATTTAAGAAACATGCCAGGTTTAATGGGCGATAGAGTTAAAATGATGATAGGTAATACATATAAGATATTTCAAAATCCATATACTGATTCTTTATCGGGTTATACGCCAAGTAAACAATCTATTGATAAAGTAAAAAGTATATTATCTAGACATGGAGCTAAACATGGAAGAGAATTATCTGAAGATCAATTAGATTATAGAATTAATGAAATACTAAATAACACTACAAAATTTACAAAAAATACACAGTTACCATCATTTAAAATGACTGATATGACTATGGCAGCAAAGACACCTGATGTAAGAAAAAGTTTTGTACAAATATTAAGTAAAAAAAATAAAAACGGTGTACCTGCAACTGAAATAATAGGTAAAGGTAGTAAAGCGTTTAGAGAATTATTTGGTGAAGTAGATGACGCTAGGGATTCTATTTATGGTGGTATAGGTTTACTATCTAATCTTGCTAGAAGAACTGAATTTATAGATGACATATTAAAAGCTAATGATGATGCTTTAGAAAAAGGAACAAGACAATTATTTTATGCAGATAAAAATGAAGCCATAAAACAATTAGGTGCCGGTGGTAATAATACAATTGTTGCGCTTGATGATGCTTTAGAAAGTATGTTTAAAGATGGTGTATTGGTTAATAGATTAAAAGGTATGCATACTACACAACAAATTGCAGATTCCTTTGAAGCCGTAAATAATATTAGTAAATTTTTTGTTGGACCTTATGAAAACAAAGTTGCTCAAGGTTTTTCCGATGCTTATAAATATTTATTTTTATATCCTAAAGCAGGTGCACAAATTGCAAAAACAATTTTGTCCCCTACAACCCATGTGCGTAACTTTTTAAGTGCTTCAGCGTTCTCATTAGCAAATGGAACTCTTTTTACAAATCCAAAATTAGTAGCAGAAGCTATGGCAAAAGCTGCTAAAACTGTTCAGTTTGGTTTACGTTCACCTGAAGCAATGAAAGAATACCGTAAGATGTTAAGACTAGGTATTGTAAATTCAAATACTAAAATGGGGGATTATCAAGCTTTACTTAGAGATATTGAATTAAATCCAGATGGAGGATTTACAACCAATGTATTTAAAAAAATGTTAAGAAGATTAAGTAAATTAACTGAACCTGCTCAAGCTTTATATACTTTAGAAGATGATGTTTATAAAATATACAATTTTCACGTTGAAAAATCTAGATTAGGTAGTGCTTATGCAAAGGCAGGAATTAAAAAAACAGCCGAAGAGTTAGAAAATGAAGCTGCTGATATTGTTAGAAACACTATTCCAAATTATGCTTATGTATCAGATATTGTAAAAGCCTTACGTTCTACACCTTATGCAAACTTTGCGTCTTTTCCAACTGCAGTTATGAATAGTGGTGTAGGTATAGGAAGCAGAATATTTAAAGAAATGAAACATTCTAAGCCAACAAAAGGATCAGATATGACTCCTATGGTTTTTGAAATAGGTAAAGGTTTAGTTAAAAACGATAATCCTCTTTATGGAATAGGTATGAAAAGGTTAATGGGATCTATAACTGCGTTCGGTAGTATAGGTGTTGGAATAGGTGCAGGATATAAATCTATTTTTGGAACTACAGATCAACAAGAAGCCGCCCTTGAAAGATGGGTTGCTCCATATGAAGTTGGAGATAAAAAATTTATATCCTCTAAAAAAGATGAGAATGGTAAAGAAAGATTTTATTATCAAAACTGGAGTAATAATAATGCCTACGATTATTTAGAACAACCTTTTAGAACTATATTAAGATCTGTTCAAGAAGGTATAGAAAAAGAAGAACAACTAATACCTGGATTTATAAAAGGTATTTCAGATGCATTTAGTAGAGCAACTGAACCCTTTACATCAGAATCTATTGCACCGGAAGCAATTATAGATATTGTGGTTAGAAAGGGTGTAACAGATACAGGTAGAAAATTATATACTGATTCCACTCCTATTGAAGATAAAATGAGAATCATTATGGAACACTTATTAGAAACTCAAGTGCCTTTTTCTAAATCACAAATGTCTAGATTATATTATGCAGCCAAAGGTATACCTGATCCAAAAGGAAATGTATATGATATAGAAAATGAATTACCTGGATTATTAGGTTGGAGATTAATTGAAATTGATCCTGTAAAAGGTTTAGGTTTTAAAATTACACAATATGACCAAAAAAGAAGAAACGATGTAAGAGAATTTACTGGAGGAGATAGTAGACTTTTATCTAGACCTTCAACTGCAAAAGAAGTTATTAGACAATTTTTTGTTTCTAATAAAGCATTATTTAATACACAGCAAAACATGCACTTAGATTTAAAAGCAGCAAATGAATTTAATGTAGAAGATTCAGAACTTGCTCAAGTTTTCGACGAAAGAGGTAGATCTAATTCAGAATATGGTCCATTGTTTGAAGGTTTGTTTAACCCTTATATACCATCAGAAGGTATCATAGAAAAATTTGCAAAAAAATCTGAAGAGTTTGCAGCTTCAAATCCTGGGTATGTAAACCCTTTTGAAGAAGCTTTACCTGTAATACAAGAAATGGTAGATGCATTTATGGGAGCAGATTTAAGTAAAACATTTGAATTTAATTTATCAGATTTCGGTATAGAAGATGAAGTAGAAGCTACAGAATCTTTTGATCCTTTTAAACAATCAGCGCTACCACCAACTCCAATGCCTAATCAACAAGTAATTCAACCACAACCTATGGCTCAGGCTCCAAGCAACCTGAATCAGGGGTTGACCAACACTGAAAATGCTTTATTATCTGAGGAAGAGAAACAAATTAGACTAAGGTCTAGAGGATTAGCATAATGGGTGGACTATACGATATATTAGAATCTTACAGAGACCAACAGAATAGATTAAACTACGAGGGTTTATATGAAGAACCTGCAGATACATCTATTAATTTAGATCCTATGTATAATATAGGGGCGAGACAATTTGGAGATATGAGAATGGGTATGCCTCAAGTTCAAGCTACAGGCATCATGCAACAGGCACCTACACAAAACTTTGAGTTCTTATCTTCAGCTTATGAAGATAAAGATGATCAACAAGTAGACTACTTACCTGGACAAGAACCTTCAGGTATTGCACAACTTCTTGACTATCTTCCTTTTGGAGAAAAATCTTTAAGTGGTGCTTTATTAAGAAATTTTTTACCCCAAGAATCTCCTGAAATTAAAAATATAAAAAATTTTTATAGACAAAATTATGGTTTAGATTCTATAGGCAGAGTTGATTCAGGAATTATGAAAGGATATAATCCTGTTTCAGGAAATGATTTTTTAAATAAAATTACAGGTGGTTTTTTTCCCGCAAAACAATTTGGTTTAGCTGACGCTGCACGAAGAAGAATTAACAGAATAGCAAATAGAAAAATTGCCCAAACTGATGCTAGCCGAGCAAAAATTAAAGAGCTACAAAATTTTGCGAGAGCAGATACTATTAGCCGAGCAAGACAAGCAAATCCAGGTGTATACGAAGGACGTAGTGGTGGTTTTGATACGTCCGCTGCAGATAGAGCAGGAACATCAGCAGGTAGTGGACAAGGTTTTTCTAATAAATCTGGTAGAGGAAGAACTGGTTACTAATGCCTAAATCAAAAAACTCAGCTTTAGAAAAAATTGAATCACACGAAAAACTTTGTCGTATAATGCAAAAACAAACTCACGAAAAAATTAATAAAATAGAAACTCAAATTGATAGAATTGAAAGAATTTTAATCGGTTGCGCTGGCGCTTTACTCATGGGTATGGGTGGAATGATTACAGCATTAATATTTAAATTATAGTTTTTTTGGGAGGTTGGGCACTTAGCTGCCGGGATTGATTATAGTGGGGACTATAATCGCTATATCCAATTTTTTAAATTTTCGTCCATAATTGCATTTGCAATATTAACTTTGCTACGTAAAGCTTTTACAATTCTTTCATCAATAGTATCTTGAGCCATGATATCAATATAAGTCATTTTTTTAGTTTGACCTATACGATCAATACGTGCTTCTGATTGTTGACGTTTCTCTAAATCATAACCATTAGAGAAATAAACCATATTACTTCCAGCAGTTAAGGTAATACCATAACCACCTGTATGAGTAGTCCCTACAAAAAATCTACACTTGTCATCTGTTTGAAATTTTTTAATATTAGCTGATCTAGAATCAGTATCGGTTGCACCATAATAATCTACAACAGAATCTTCACCATATACTTTTTTAATCTCAGCAATAATTCTTTTTACATCATGAGTATAATGGGACCATATAATAGTTTTACCTTCTATCTTTTCTAAGATGTCCATTAATTCACCTAATCTACTACAAGGCAAATCTTTTATCGTACCATCATCAGCAGTAAAATGTCCACAAGTAATTTGGTGAAGTCTCATCAGTTGAGTCATAACAGTTGCAGAAGATTGCATTTTACCATCTAAAAAAGCTATTGCTTCTTTTTTCATTTGCTCATATACTTTTTTCTGTTCTTTTGTAAGTTCAACATAATGCTTGACAAATGTTTTTTCAGGAAGATCTAAACAGTCTTCTTTTAAAACTCTTTGAGAAAAAGTTTTTATCTTTTCTGATAACTCTCCTAAATTTCTATACCCTACGACAATTTCTATTTGGCGTCCGTTAACTTGTATTTTTTTACAAATAGAATACCTAGCTTTAAAAGTATAAAAAGATTGATGATCTAATAACCAAGGATCTAAAAAAGCACATTGACTGTATAAATCTAAAGGAGATTTTGTTACAGGAGAACCTGTAAGTATTCTTCTATATTTACAATGATTACTTAATTTTAATATATTTTTAGTTCTATTGGATGTAGGTGTTTTAATTGTAGTCGCTTCATCAATTGCAACCATTGATTTAGGATGTGCTGATAAAAATTTATATGCAAATTCTGAACCATTACCTGATGAAAAAGATTCTACATTCATAATTAGAATACGAAGATCAGATCCAGGTTCAAATAAAGTATTTAATTTTTTAATTTGTTTTATAGATTTATCTGACGTTTTCCAAAGAACCATTTTTTTATCTATGTGATCTACAAGATGAGTAGGTATTTCAGAATCAAACCAGTTTTTATATACACCTTTAGGTGCAATTAATAACAACGCATTGATCTCACCTTTATCATAAAGTATTGCTGCGTTATCTAATAATACTTTAGATTTACCTGTACCCATTTCCATAAAGTATGCAAACACTTCTTTATCCCAAGAAGCTTTTAACGCATCTAATTGATGGCCATACGGCTTAGTTTTAAATTTATAGTTCATAATTTGCTTTTTCTTTCTAAAAGTGTATATAATACGTAAAAGAATAGAAGTCAATGAATAAAGTTTATTTAGTACAAGACATTCCTGTCGACAGAGAAAGCGGTCAACCCAAATATAATGTTATGGGTGCGCAAAAGTATGGCGAAATTGTGGTGATGCTACCTTCTAAAGCTCAAATGATTTTTTCACCTGGCCCATTAATTTTTCAAATAAGAGATAAATTAAGAAATTTTACAACTGATGATTATTTATTATTATCCGGTGATCCTGCAATTATTGGAGTGACATGTTCTATTGTTTCTGATATGACTAACGGGAAATTTAAACTGTTAAAATGGGACCGACAAGAAAAAACTTATTATCCAATCGAGATAAATATTTTTCAAAACTAGTATTGACATTCGGATATAACTATCCTATATACCTTTTACGAAAGGAAATATTATGGATATAAATTTAAGAACAGATGCACCAGATCAAACTGATATAATTGATCCAACTTTATTATCAGAGACGATCGAACAATTAAAAACTGTTGGAGCGCAAGTTTTAGCAGCAGAAATAAAATTGAAAGAATTAAAATCACAGTACGATTATATTAGTGGAATAACTATTCCACAGTTAATGGACAAAATGAATTTAAAAACTTTAAAATTAAAAGACGGTTCTGAACTGTCAGTTAAGAATAGGTTTTTTGCTTCAATAAGAGCTGATAAAAAAGCTGAAGCAATCAAATGGCTTCGAGACAATGGCTTAGGTGATATTGTAGATAATAATATCTCAGTATCATTTGGTCAAGGCGAAGATAACAAGGCTGTCGAATACGCTAGCCTTGCGAGGGAGCGTGGCTATGAACCAACTCAAGACGAGAAGGTTCACCACGCTCGACTCTCTGCAGTGATGTCGGATTTAAAAGATAAAAATCTTGAGATTCCTTCTGATCTGTTTAGTTCGTATGAAAAAAATAGTACGAGCATTACTAATAAAAAATAAACTAATAAACTAATAAAAATAGGAGTAAATAATATGGAAAATCAAGTCGTTAAAAAAAATAGTGCAGGTGCACTAGCTGCTTTAAACCTTAGAGCCGATTCAGGTAAAGGTGCAGAAGAAATAAAATCAGATGATGTATCAACACCGATTCTGAAAATCTTACACCAATTATCACCAGAATGTAATTCAAGAAACGCTAAGTTTGTTGAAGGTGCAAAACCTGGAATGATATATTCTAGTAGTTTTGGAAAACTAATAGATGGTCAAGAAGGTTTAGATATTATAGTTGCACATACGCAAACTAGATATCCAGAGTGGCAAGAAAAAGGTGACGCTCCATCAGCACCTGTTGGAACACACTTGACACCACCGGCAGATGCAAAAGAGGAGATGAGAGGCATTAAGTATAGATTATCAAATGGTAACTATCTTGAAAAAACTATGTACTTTTATGTTCTTGCACTTCTTGAGAATGAACCTAGAAGAGCAGTGATTACTATGAGATCATCTAATCTTACACCAGCAAGAGAACTTAATAATCTTATTTCTAATTTAAGAATGACAGATGACAAAGGTTCTTTTCAACCTGCAGCATATTCAGCAATCTTTAAATTAAGAACTGTTGAAAAAAGTGCTGGAGATAAAAACTGGTCTATCTATAAACCTTCATTGGTTAGAATGTTAGATATATCTAATAATGCTGACGCATCTTTGTATAAGGTAAGTCAAGATTTTCAAAAACAAGTATCTACTGGGTTTAGTCAACCTAAGTATGAGAAAGTAACTGAAAAAAAATCTGAAGATATTATATAGTTTCCCTTTAAGGGATGCTGGCCAAGCAAGAACGTTCCCGGGAGACTGGGAACGTTTTAAAAAAATCAAATGGATAGGAACATATGAAAGAATATATAGAATACTTTACAGGGCTTCAAAGAAGTTACGGTGTTTGTAAAATAGAAGATGGATACATAGATCAGGAAACAGGAAAGAAAAAGTGGAAACATGAGTGGGCTAAGATACCGGTCACTAATGAAGATTACCAAGATCATATTAAAGGAATTAAATCAATTGGAATACAACCATGCACTGACGAAGGTATGGCAAGGTTTGGTGCAATTGATGTAGATAAATATCCAATAGATAGAAAATTTTATTTAGACATAATTCAAGATAAAGAATTGCCAATCATACCTATCCTATCCAAGAGTGGTGGGTTACATTTATATGTGTTCACTACTCGATTGGTAAAAGCAAAAGACATTAGAGATTTTTTAGAAGAATTATTATTTGCATTTAAATTACCTCAAGGTACTGAAATTTTTCCAAAGCAAACACAATTAAGATCTAGTGACGGAACTCTTTCAAATGGAAACTTTATTAATCTACCTTACAACGGAGATGATAGAAAAGCTTTAGATGTAGATGGAACTACAATGTCGTTTGAAAAGTTTGTACAGACTGTAAAATTAAATTTAGTTGATCCTAAAAACTTTAAAAACATAAAAGAAAATATAGTTTCAAAAGAATTAAAAGGTGGAGGAGAAGAATTTAAAGATGGTCCACCTTGTCTACAAAAATTAACAAAAGAAGTTATGACTTTTACCGATGGTAGAGATCGTTTTTTATATAACTACATGGTGTTTGCTAAGAAAAAATATCCTGATAGTTGGCAAAAAATGGTATTGCAAGCAGGTAGAAAGTATTTTTCTTTTGATGAACATTGGACAGATGATCATATTAAATCAAAAATAAAAAACTGGGAGAAACAAAAGAAAGGTTTTACATGTACAGATCCACTTCTAGCACCAAACTGTATGAAGGCTTTATGTACAAAAAGACCTTACGGTGTTCTATCAGATGGTAAACCTAATTTTCCTGAATTAAGTAACTTACAAAAAATAAATTATAAACCTAATCCAGAGTGGAGATTAACTGTAAAAGATGAAGACGATGAAAACGTTCAACTTCATTTTAAAAATACTTATAAATTAACTCAGATCAATGAATTTGTAACTGTGTTATTTGAACAAGCATTAGTGGTAGCACCTACAATTAAACAAGAGCAGTTTAAGACAATACTAAAAACATTAAGTAGTCCGAAGGATAAGATAGAAATTATAGAACCTGCGGAAGGTACAAGTCCAATAGAAGTTCTTAAAAAACTTTTAGAGAAGCATATATATGGGCCTCAGGCAACAAGCTACATGTCTTTTGAAAGTGGTAGACCATTAGTAGAATCAGATTTTGCATGGTTTGTATTTGATAAATTTTTTGACAAATTAAAAAATGAAGAGTGGAAGTATGATGCACAGAAAACATCTTATATGATATCTAATGAACTATTTGATAACACTTCAGAAACAGATGAGGATAAGAAAGCTTTCTTTGGTAAACAGAAAAGATTTCCAGGACAAGATGATGATGGAAAATATTTTAAACCTATAAGAGTTGCAAAGATACCTTTGTTTATTTTTGATAAACCAGAAGAAGTAAAAGAAACTATTAAAATAGAACGGGAAGATCAGATAGTATGATTTATAAATACTATGGTCCACCAGGTACAGGTAAGACCTATCGTTTAATATCTAGAGCTAAGGCGTACATTAGAATTGGTACACCTTTAGATAAAATAGGTTACTTTGCATTTACTAAAAAAGCTGCAGGTGAAGCAAAAGAGAGAATGTCACCAGTATCACCTAGAAGACTAAGTTACTTTAGAACATTACATTCATTAGGTTTTGATTGTTTAGATAATATAAATCAAGATAATGTAATGCAGCCTTACCATTACGAAGATTTTGGTAAAAAAGTAAATCTACAAGTTAAATATTACGATCGATATAACAGTGATGAATCTTTTTATCTTGGTTTTGACAATCCATATTTTCAGATAATACATAAAGCAGTTAACAGATGTGTAACTTTAAGAGAGCAATTTGATTTAGAAGAACATGATACAAAAAATGTAAATTGGAAAACTTTAAAACACATACATGATAACTTACTAGTATATAAAGATAAGAAAAACCTTTTTGATTTTAATGATATGATTAAAATGTTAGTTGATAGGTCAGATAAAATTCCAAATTTTGATGTGGTATTTATTGATGAAGCTCAAGATCTGTCTCCACTACAATGGAGATTGTATGATATTTTAAAAGCTAAAACTAAAGACATATATTTAGCTGGTGATGATGATCAAGCTATCTTTGAATGGGCAGGAGCAGATGTTAAAAGATTTATACAAGAACCCGCAAAAGAAAGAGTTTTAAATAGATCTAAAAGAATATCTAAAGCAGTGCAGGCACAATCAACAATACCTATAAGTAATATAGTGGGTATAAGAAAACTAAAAAAATATTATCCAAGAGATGAAAAAGGTATATGTGAAGACATATATAATCTAGATGAGATAGATTTAACAAAAAATAAATGGTTTATATTAACTAGAACAGTATCAAAGCTTTTAAAAATACATAAAATGCTTATTGATAAAGGTCTATATTTTGAAAGTAATAGAGGTAAAAGTATAAAAATTAGAATGTACAATGCTATGAATAACTACAACGCATGGTGTAAAGGTAAGGAATTAGCTGAAGAAGAGATAAAAGATATAAAAGATTTTACAGGTGAATATAAATGGAAACCAGATCAGAACTGGTTTCAAGCTTTTAAATTAGCCGAAGATGATGACAAAGAATATCTATTACATTTATTAGAGAACAAAGAAAATTTAGAAAAGCCTGCAAGAATATGGTTATCTACTGTTCATGCTATTAAAGGGGGAGAACAAGATAATGTAATTCTATGTTTAGATATGGGAGATAAAATAATTAAATCTATTAATCAAAATCAAAACAAAAAAGATGAAGAACATAGAGTTTGGTATGTGGGAACTACAAGAGCACGTAACAATTTATATAAACTAAAACTAGACAAACAAAGAAAGGGGTATCAATTATGAGGATAATAACATCCGACATATTAATAACAGTAACATTAACATTTTTCGTAATTAACATAATGGAGGTATTAAAATGACACACAAAGATATATTTAATGATTCTTTTCCACAAGATAAACAAATTGGAGGATCCCATTATAAGAAATTTCATATTCAACCTTATGAATTTATTTCTAAAAACGACCTTTCTTTCTTTCAAGGGAATGTTATAAAGTATGTGTGTCGCTATAAAGATAAAGCGGGAATACAAGATCTTGAGAAAATAATTCATTACTGTGAATTACAAATTAAAACAATGAAAGACTTAAAGAAAAAATGATTACAGTCCAAACAGAATGGGTAATGCCTAATGAGTATCCTGATCTTCGAGGAGCAGATGAGATTGCGATTGACTTAGAGACAAGAGATCCAGATTTAAAGAGTAAGGGTTCAGGGGCCATTATAGGTAATGGTGAAGTTGTAGGTATTGCTGTGGCTGTAGATGGCTACAAAGGATACTTTCCAATAGCACATGAGATTGGTCCAAACTTAGATCGTAAGAAAACCTTAGAATGGTTTAAAGATATTTGTGAATCACCTGCTACAAAAATATTTCATAATGCAATGTATGATGTATCTTGGATTAGAAATTTAGGTATAAAAATCAATGGTTTAATTGTAGATACCATGATTGCAGCATCCTTAATTGATGAGAACAGATTTTCATTTACACTTAATACTTTATCTTGGCATCATTTAAGTGAAGGTAAGAATGAAACAAAATTAAATGAAGCTGCTAAAGAAAGAGGATTAGATCCTAAAGCTGAAATGTGGAGAATGCCTGCAATGGAAGTCGGAGCATATGGTGAAAAAGATGCTGAACTAACTTTTAAACTTTGGCAGAAATTAAAAAAAGTAATTATTGAAGATGATCTTCAGGATATATTTAATCTTGAGACTGATCTCTTTCCTTGTTTGGTTGATATGCGCTTCCTAGGGGTTCGGGTAGATGTCGAGAAAGCCAATCAATTGAAAACAGCACTGGCAATAAAAGAAGAAAACTTATTGCAACAAATAAAAATAGAAACAGGAGTAGACATTCAATTAATGGCAGCAAGAAGTATTGCTCCACTTTTTGATAAATTAAATTTAACATATTCTAAAACACCTACGGGTGAACCATCTTTTACTAAAGGTTTCTTGAATGAACATAAAAATCCTGTAGTCAACATGATAGCAGAAGCTAGAAAAATAAACAAGATTAGAACTACATTTATTGATTCAATCATTAAACATGAACATAAAGGTAGAATTCATGCAGATATAAATCAAATACGATCTGATGATGGAGGAACAGTTACAGGAAGATTTAGTTATTCTAATCCTAACTTACAGCAGATACCCGCCAGAGATCCGGAAACAGGGCCTTTAATAAGATCTTTATTTATACCTGAAGAAGGTTGTAAATGGGGAACATTTGACTACTCGCAACAGGAACCAAGATTGGTTGCACATTATGCATTAAAATTTTCTTTGCCTTCAGTAAATTCAATTGCAGATTCATATGAGAATGATCCCTCAACAGACTTTCACAAAATTGTTGCAGAGATGGCATCTATTCCAAGAAGTCAAGCTAAAACAATTAACCTAGGTTTGTTTTATGGTATGGGTAAAACTAAATTGATGGAACAGTTAGGTGTTAGTAAAGAAAAATCAGAAGAACTATTTACACAATACCATGGTAAAGCACCTTTTGTTAAACAACTTATGAACAAAGTAATGTCAGCAGCACAAGAGAGAGCACAAATTAGAACTCTTTTAAATAGAAAATGTCGTTTTCCAAAATATGAACCTGTATTAAGAGGAGCAGATTGGGGAACATTTGTACCGGCTGAAGATCATGAAAGAATGTTGGAGTTAAAAGAAATGGGACCAGTGTTAAAAGATTTTGAAGGTAATATCATTAAAGACGAAGAGGGTAAACCTAAAAAAAATTATTGGCATGGGAATCCAACAAGAAGAGCCTTTACTTACAAAGCATTAAACAAATTAATTCAAGGTAGTGCTGCAGATATGACTAAAAAAGCAATGGTTGATCTATATAAAGAAGGTTTAATAGGTCATATACAAATACATGATGAACTAGATTTTTCTATTGAATCAGAATCACAAGCTGATAAAATAAAACAAATAATGGAACAGGCAGTAGATTTAGAAGTTCCTAATAAAGTTGATTATGAATCCGGTCCTAACTGGGGTGAAATAAAATAATGAAAAACTATGGCTTATTTAAATGCAAACATACCTCCAATCTATTGCAAAATAAGGAAGGAGTATCTTTATGATCTTAAAAAACATCAAGGAGAAAGTATTGACTGTGTTATCTTTGGTCTCGTCTCTATTTCAGGACGTGCGCTCTTATTTAATATCATGCTACCCAATGGTGCGTGCTTTTGGCGTTTGCCTATCTCAGCGTTTTTCCAAAAATCGTATGACCGAACCAAAGTGCCTGATATGCAAGTCAACGAATTACAACTGTGGAATTGTTTTAGTTATTATCCTAGTGTTCATTGTTTTGATTGGCTAGCAGGAATAGATGGTAAATATCTAGGTAAAGATAAAAAATTTTACAAAGGTCAATATTTATTTACAGTTGACTGGGCTCATCCAGAGACTAATATACTAAACACGGAACATTCAGAAATTCCGCAAGAGCACAAGTGTGCACACATAATTGCATTAGATAATGGTAATTATGCAGCGCAGCCAAACAATAGAATCATTTGGCATGTGAACAGTTATACTACCGACAATGATTGGCCTGATTACAGTGTACAAAATACTGTATGGGACTGTGAGGGTGGAGATTGGGTAACAGAAGATTCTGATAAAATGTTTTATAATATAGAGGAGAAAAAATAATGAAACAATGTAAGCAATGTAAAAATGAATTTGCACCCAAAGACGAATTAGATTTGTTTTGCGGTCAAGATTGTAAAGAAGAAGCGTTAGCAGAATTAGATTCTGATTCGGACGAGTGTTTATC
>Ga0208898_1001256_pt1 | contig 17118 bp, 15 predicted proteins | sample VirMetDEL_Mar_4_FD_184513 | JGI IMG/M metagenome (GOLD analysis project Ga0208898, IMG submission 184513) | Aqueous microbial communities from the Delaware River and Bay under freshwater to marine salinity gradient to study organic matter... | ecosystem: Environmental > Aquatic > Marine >...
GCTAAAGGTTATAAAACATCTTCAAATGCTAATATTGGCGGAGATGACAATAGAAGTGCTGATAGAAATAACCAAAAAACACTTAGCGCAACAACTATGCCAGTAGAAACCACAACCGAAGCAGAAACTGTGGAACCTTCTTATGAAGATGAAGAAAAACTTACTGCAGAAGAAATAGCTTTAAGAAATAAAAGAAAAGGCAGAAAAAGAACGGTTTTAACTTCAGTTACTGGAGACACATCAAAGGCAACACTAGGCAAAAAAACCTTGTTAGGAGGCTAATCAATTATGAGCTTATACAGAAACATTAATAAAAGAAAAAAAGCTGGAACTTCAAGATCAAAAAAGAAATCCACTATATCAGCTAAAGCATACAAGAATATGAAAGCTGGTTTTCCAAATAGCAAAAAGAATAAAGCTAAAAGAAAAAGAAAAAAATAAATGCAATCACAAGAGCTTAGAAAATTAGCTTCAGAACTGAAAAGTAATCTTTCACGTTTGATGGAGAAGAGATCTACTTGGGAAAGCCATTGGCAAGAAATAGCAGATCTTATGCTTCCAAGAAAAGCAGAGATTACTAAAGAAAGATCTAGAGGAGATAAAAGATCTACCCAAATCTTTGATGCTACTGCAATACATTCTTTAGAATTATTAGCCGCTTCATTACATGGAATGCTTACTTCATCTGCGAACAGATGGTTTTCTTTAAGATTTAAAGAAGCAGCATTGAACGAAAATGATGAAGCTAGAGAATGGCTTGAGGACAGTATTGATAAAATGTACTTAGGTTTTGCAAGATCTAACTTTCAGCAAGAGATCTTTGAAAACTATCATGACTTAATTGCTTTTGGAACTTCTTGCTTAATGGTTGAAGAAGATGAAGAAGATATAATTAGATTTTCAGCAAGACACATAAAAGAAATTTATGTTGAAGAAAATAAAAAAGGTTTAATAGATAATGTTTATAGAAAATTTAAACTTACTGCAGACCAAGCAATGCAAAAATTTGGTGCAGAAAATTTATCTAAAGAAGTAAACACAACTCATAAAACTAATCCTTATGACGAAGTTGAAATTTGTCATGTTGTAAGACCTAGATTTAATTACGACAGTTCTAAAAAAGATAAAAAGAATATGAAGTTTCAAAGTGTTTACTTTGAGCATGGAACAGATCACATAATTTCTATAGGTGGATTTAATGAAAATCCTTATGTGGTAAGTAGATATTTAAAATCATCAACAGAGATTTATGGAAGATCTCCAGCGATGTCAGCACTTTCCGACTGCAAGGTCCTTAATAAGATGGTCGAACACGGATTAAAAGCTGCAGCAAAAATGATCGATCCACCTTTGCTAGTACCAGATGATAGTATGTTGGCTCCAGTTAGAATGACACCTGGAAGTCTGAATTATTATAGAAGTGGATCAAGAGATCGAATTGAACCTTTAAATATTGGACAGAATACAGCATCAACTTTAAATGCTGAAAATCAAAGAAGAGAAGCAATAGCAAAAATGTTTCATGTTGATCAGTTACAAGTTCAATCTAATAGAACTATGACTGCAACAGAAGTTCTACAAAGAAACGAAGAAAAAATGAGGATCTTAGGTCCTGTAATGGGAAGAATACAAAGCGAATTACTTGAGCCAATGATCAATAGAGTATTTTTAATTATGCTTAGAAATAGGCTATTTGCTGAAGCTCCAGCTATTCTTGCTAATCAAGAGATTGATATTGAATATGTATCTCCAATGGCAATAGCTCAAAAAGGTCAAGAGTTACAAAATGTGATGAGAGGTTTAGAGTTATTTGGTTCACTTGCTCAATCAATGCCAGTCATGGATTACATTGATGAGAATGGTTTAGTTAAACAATTAATTCAAACTTTAGGTTTACCAGCAAGAATGATTAAGAGTGACAAACAAGTAGAAGCAATAAGGATGGAACGACAAGAAGCGCAACAAATGCAAATGCAAATGCAGCAACAAATGGCTGAAAGTCAGATGGCTAAGAATGCTGCACCGTTAGCTAAAGAAGTTCTAAATGGATCCGAATAAAAAATTAAAAGAATTAAAAAACGATTACAAAATAACTTTCAGTTCCGAACAAGGACAAAGAGTTTTGAATGACCTCGAAAAAAGATGTCATGAGTTTGTGACTACGTTCTCAAAAGATAACAGTCACGAAACTGCTTTTCTAGAAGGTCAAAGATCAACTTTGATTTTTATAAAAGCGATGATTAAACCTCATAAGGAGTAACTTAATGGACAATCAGACAACTGAGCAACCAGCTCAATCTGATCCGATAGTTGAAAATACAACGGATCAATCGCAAACTTCAGTATTATCTGGAGAACAAACACAAAATAATTTTCAGGATTTAATTCCTGAAGAGTACAGAGGAGAAAAGTCTTTATCTAATTTTAAAGACATGAACGACTTTGTTAAATCATATCTCTCAGCGCAGAAGATAGTAGGTGCAGATAAAATTCCAGTACCTAATAAATTTGCAACGGAGGATGATTGGAAAGCAGTATTTACAAAACTTGGCGCTCCTGAAAAGCCTGAAGATTATAAATATAGTTTTAAGGAAGGAGAGTTAGATAAAGATCTAGTAGCATCATTTAATGTAGAAGCTCATAGACTTGGTTTGTTACCACAACAAGCTGAAAGCTTAATTAAATACTATAATGATTTTGCAGAAGGTAATGCTATTCAAAATGAAGAGAAAGCAGCTGAAACTAGATTACATACTGAGAATGAACTTAAAAGAGAGTTTGGTCCTCAATATACAAAACGATTAGATCAAGCTAAAAGACTTGCATCCTCAACATTAGGTAATGATTTTTTAGAAAATACTTTACTAGCAGATGGATCAAGACTTGGAGATAATCTTAATGTGGTTAAAGCTTTTTCAAATCTTGCAGAAAAATTATCTGAAGATGAAGTAGTTAAAGGAGATAGCTCTTCTTATATGACAGCTAATGAGATCGAAAAAGAGATCAATTCATTAACTGAAGAAGGTTCTCCATATTGGATTAAAACTCATCCAAATCATCAAAAAGCTGTTCAAGAAGTCTTTAAATTAAGAGAGTTATTAAATGGCTAATGATAGATTTGAACCAGGCGAAATAATTACAGATACGGAAGTTAGACTAGAATGCCTAAGACTAGCTACTGAGTTCGGGCCAGAGAATGATCGTAGAGATCCTCTGCCAATAGCTGATAATTATTATGACTGGGTAATAAAAAATTCTAAACGACAATCTGAAAAGACCGTTAGAAAAAAAGACAAAGTGAAGTCTTAAAATTCACAGATGCGACCTCCAATCGGAGACAACCAAGTCGATTAACATTAACCAACAACTAAGGAGGTTTGACTATGTCAAATCAAATTACTACAGCTTTTGTACAGCAGTATTCAAACAATGTACAAATGCTATCACAACAAAAAGGCTCTCTATTGAGATCTGCTGTTGATGTTGAAACTGTTGTGGGTAAAAATGCTTTCTTCGATCAAGTCGGAGTAGCTTCTGCTGTTAAGAGATTAACTCGCCATGCAGATACACCCAGAATGGACACACCACACGCAAGACGTAGAGTTAGTCTTGTGGACTATGAATATTCTGACTTAATTGACAATCAAGATAAGATCAGAACTTTAATAGATCCAACTTCAGCTTACGCTACTGCTGCTGCTTACGCATTAGGTAGAGCGCAAGATGATGAAATCATAGCTGCGTTATCTGGAACAGCTTTCACAGGAGAAACTGGTAGTACATCTACAGTTCTTCCTTCAAGCCAAAAGATAACTGAAGCTGGTACTGATGGTTTAACTATTGCAAAACTAAGATCTGCAAAAGAGATTTTAGATGCTTCTTCAGTTGATCCAAGTATTCCTAGATACATAGCTGTATCTCCAAAACAAATTACTGATTTGTTAGGAACTACAGAAGTTACATCTAGTGATTTCAATACTGTAAAAAGTTTAGCGAATGGAGAAGTTAATTCATTCTTAGGCTTCAATTTTATCGTTTCTAACAGACTAACATCTGCTTCATCTAAAAGACTTTGCCTAGTTTGGGCAATGGACGGATGTAAGATGGCTATCGGTCAAGACTTAATGACTAGAATAGATGAGAGAGCTGACAAAGGTTATGCTCATCAAGTTTATGTATGTCAAAGTCTAGGTGCTACTAGAATGGAAGAAGATAAAGTTGTAACAATCGAAGCGCACGAAGCGTAATTTTAGGAGGTAATATATCATGGCAAATTCGATACAATATGCGAAAACTGTAAGTGTTCCTTCTGAAAAGATCAATACTAACGAACTAAGCGGTAGAGTAAGAGCTGCATTTGCTGAATACGAAGCATCTGCAGAACAAGACACTATCACTATGTTTACAATACCAAATGGTGCAAGATTACTATCTGGTGCTGTTAGTTATGACGCTTTAGGTTCAAGTACAACTATCTCAGTTGGTTACGCTGCTCACACAAAAGCAGACGGAACTACTCAAGCTGTTGATGTAGATGAGTATAAAGCTGCGGCTTCATCAGCATCAGCTGGTAGTGCAGACGTACTTGATACGATCGCTTTAGGAAAAAACTCAGTAGTAGATGCAGACAAAGATGGACTGCCAGTAACTGTAACATTAGCTGGTGCTAATGGAACTGGTACTATCCAACTTCAAATGTTCTACGTTATTGACTAATAACTAATTTTGTTTGGCGGATGAAATACTCCGCCAGGCAATAGTAAAATGCCAAGAGCAATTTCAAGAAATAAGAAAAATTACAGACCTACTAAAAAAGGTGCTGGAATGACAAAGGCTGGAGTAAAAGCTTATCGAAGAGCTAATCCAGGATCAAAATTAAAAACCGCAGTAACTGGTAAAGTTAAAAAAGGTTCAAAGGCTGCAAAAAGAAGAAAATCATATTGCGCAAGATCTTTAGGACAACTGAAGAGATCTTCTGCAAAAACTAAAAACAATCCAAACTCAAGGATCAGACAAGCAAGACGAAGATGGAAATGTTAAAGTGAAATATCTATTAATTTTATATGTGTGTAGTTATGCAGCAGAAGCTCCAAAATGTAATAACGAAAGTATTACTGGAATTTTTGATAATTGGACCACATGTATAAATCAAGGATACCAACAATCACATTTTTTATTAAACGAACTTTATAAAGAAGATTTTGAAGATGAAAAACTAGCAATTAGATTTTCATGTAGAGAACAAGGAGAACCAACATAATGGCAAGTGAAGTAGATATAGCAAATTCAGCTCTTAATCTTTTAGGAGCATCAACAATTTCAGCATTCACAGATGATAGTAAGAATGCAAGATTAGTTAATCAAAGATATGAACCAGTAAGAGATAGAGTATTTAGATCTCATGCTTGGAATTGTTTACATAAAAGAGTTCAACTTGCACAAAACACTACAGCTCCAGTAGTAGAATATTCTTATGCTTACTCTTTACCTAGTGATTGTTTAAGAGTGTTAAAAATTCATAACGGTACAACAGACAGTATTGTTTCAGAAATAGATTATAAAATTGAAGGTAGAAATATTGTAACTAATGAAGGAACTGTTTACTTAATTTATATTGCAAAAATTACAGATCCAAATTTATATGACACTTATTTACAAGAAAGTATTTCACATCAACTAGCTGCAGATCTTTGTTATGCAATTACCAATAACGCATCATTAGCTAATAACTATATGGTTAGAGCGGATGAAAGATTAAGAGAAGCAAGATTTGTAGATGCTACTGAAAACAGTTTAGGTACTATTGAAAGCAATGAATTTACTGATGCTAGACTTTAATGACTTCATCTGCTTTCGATCCAAGATTAATAGAAAAATATTCTAAACCAAAATCATTACTTCATTTTCAATGGGGAGATGACACAAAAGTTTATCGATATTGTTTGGTAGAAGTGATTGATGAAAAAGATATTGATCCATCAACTAAATGTAAAAAAGACGAACAAGGTTTAACACAACAAGAAATTTATAATAAGTTATGGCACGGACAACTTTAGCATTAACATCTTTCGTTTCAGGAGAGTTTGGTAATAAACTTACTGGAAGAACAGATTTTGACAAATATACTTCTGCAGCAAAAACAATGGAAAACTTTTTAGTTCATCCTCAAGGTGCTGCTACTAGAAGAGTAGGTACTCAATTTATTGCTTCTGTTAAAACTGCTTCTGCTAAAACTAGATTAATTCCTTTTGAGTTCTCAACTACTCAAACTTATATTTTAGAATTTGGAAATAATTATATTAGATTTTTTAAAGACAAAGGTCAGATTTTATCTGGTGGATCTCCTTATGAAATTTCAACACCGTATTTAACGGCAGAGTTATTTGATATTAAATTTGCTCAATCTGCTGACGTGATGTACTTGGTCCATCCAAATCATGAGACTATGAAGCTTAGTCGTACAGGACACACTTCTTGGTCTTTAGATGAAGTAGAATTTACGGATGGTCCTTATTTAGCAATAAATACGACATCAACAACAATGACACCAGGAGCAACTACTGGAACAGGAATTACATTGGCAGCTTCTGCTAATACATTTGCTTCAACAGATGTTGGTAGATTAATTAATTTTACAAATGGTTATGCTAAAATAGTTTCTTTTGTAGATGCTCAAAACGTTACAATAGATATTAAAGATGATTTCGATAATACAACAGCTACTGCTGATTGGAAACTAGGAGCATTTTCAGATACGACTGGACATCCAAGTTGTGTGAGTTTTTATGAACAAAGATTAGTATTTGCTGGAACTACATCAGAACCACAAACTGTATTTTTTTCTAAAGCTGGAGATTATGAAAACATGACTTCAGGAACTAACGCTGATGATGCAATGGTTTATACTATTGCTGCTAATCAAGTTAATGTAATTAGATATTTAAAAGCTCAAAGAACTTTAGTCATTGGAACAACTGCTGCTGAATATACAGTATCCGCTGACGGTACAGATGCTTCTATTACACCGACAAATATTACTATTAAAAAACAAAGTTCTTATGGATCTGCAAATGTGGATGCAGTTACAGCTGGTAATGCAATATTGTTTTTACAAAAGGCAAAAAGAAAGATTAGAGAACTAGCTTATAATTTTGATAGTGATAGTTATGTTGCTCCAGACTTAACAATATTAAATGATGCTGTTACAGATAGTGGTATTGTTCAAATGGAATGGCAACAAGAACCAGACAATATTTTATGGTGTGTTAGAGAAGATGGACAGTTAGCAGCGCTTACTTATCAAAGATCAGAAGCAGTAGTTAGTTGGCATAGACACATTTTAGGTGGTACTTTTGGATCAGGTAATGCTGTTGTTGAAAGTATAGCTAGTATTTCTGGAGAGATTAACGAAGATGAACTTTGGGTAATTGTAAAGAGAACTGTAAATGGTGCAACAGTTAGATATGTAGAATGTTTTTCTGATTTTGATTTTGATGAAACAGCAGCAACAGATTTTAAATTTTTAGATAGTCATTTAAGTTATTCTGGAAGCGCTACATCTTCATTATCTGGATTAGATCATCTTGAAGGACAAACTGTATCTATATTGGCTGACGGATCTGTACATGCAAATAAGGTTGTAAGTTCGGGAGGAATTTCTCTAGACAGATCAGTTACTAAAGCATGTGTAGGTTTAGCTTATGATAGTGTTTTACAAACTATGAGAATAGAAGGTGGAGCTGCGGAAGGTACTTCTCAAGGTAAAATAAAAAGAATTTCAAAAGTAGTATTAAGATTATTTGAAACTGTAGGTGTTAAAGTTGGACCAAGTTTGAATAACTTAGAGACAATACCTTTTAGAACCACATCAAGCAATTTATCTGCTCCTGTAGATACGCTTATAGAAGGCGATAAAGAAATTGAATTTGACGATGATTATAATAGTGACGGACATATATTTATAAAACAAGATCAACCACTACCAGCTAGTATTCTTGCTATATATCCAACGCTAGTTACAAACGATGGCTAACTTTACTGTTGTTCCTTACGAAATGGAACATGGAGACGAAATTATTGAGTTTGGTATGAATAGTAAACTCATGGAAATTGACGCTAGTTATACGAATAATAGACTAGATATGGCAATTCCAGGTTTAGCATTTACCTTATTTCTTGATCAAACACCGATTGTATCAGGTGGCATAGTTCCTATGTGGGAAGGTGTAGCTGAAGGCTGGGCATTATCATCTAAACATATATTCGATCACAAAATAAGAGCCGCAACGCTAATCAAAAAAAGAATGGATTACCTTTGCGTTAATAACAAAATTATAAGATTACAAACTGCAGTCAAAGAACAATTCCTAACTGGTGTTAGATTTGCTGAATGGCTGGGTTTAGAAAAAGAAGGTCTAATGAAATATTACGGATTAGATCAAACTAATTATTGGAGAATGGCAAAATATTATGAGCGCACTAGGTAACATCGCAGCAGCACAATCTGCAAAAAGAATTTCAGCATACAATGCTAAAGTCACTAGAATGGAAAGAGACTTCTTAGATGCTAAAAGAGAAGTTAATATAAAATTTTATAATAATGTTACAAAACCGTTACTGTTAAAAAATCAAGAAAAAGCTAGAGCAAATTTATTTGTAAGCAGTTTAAGAACTGGTGCAGAAGTTAGAGAAGGAACAACTCCTTATGATGTAATGTTAGAGAATAATGTTAATCAAGCATTCAATGTTGTTATTGCTGATTATAATAATGAGATGGATGCTAACGATCAACTTAATCAAAGTTTAATGCTAGAAGCAAAAGCTGCTGGTCAAGAATACGCTGGAAGAATGACTGCAAGAGGTCAATACTTTGCAGCAGCTGGTTCTTTATTATCAGACGCTAATAAATTTGGATTAATATAATTATGGCTATTTTAAAAATTGATCAAGTTCAAGGTAAAGTAAATACAGGAAGAAATCCTGGATCTTCAAGACTAGCATTACCTCTATCACTTGCTAATCAACAAGCTCAAGGTTTTAAATCATTCTCTGATGGATTAATTAATCTTTATGCAGCTCAAAGAAAAGAAGAAGATCTTAACGAAGCTCAATCTATTACAGATAGTTTATCTATAGATTTAATAAAAAGTTACAACAAACATAGTAACAATACAGATTTAGAAGTTGCCTTAGAAGGTTTTAACGAAGATGTTAATTATAAAAACTTTGAAGATTTAGGTTCTAATAAAAGAGTTAAAAAAGAAATTAGAAATTATGTAAATAAATTTCAAAGAAAATACTCTTTAGACTTATTAGGAAAAGTTACAGAAAATCATCAATCAATTACTAAAGCTAGAAAAGATCAAAAGTTATCAGAGCTTGTTAAAGAAAAAGCTGCTGGTGGAGCAAATGCAATATTTGCTGATAGAGAATTAAAAACCTTTTTTGAAGATCCAACTAATATTAACTATTACGGTGCAGATGCTTTAGCTAAAAAGAAAGAAGAAACAGACATTCAGGTAATTGAATTAACCTATATAAATAAAGGTCAAACTGGAGAATTTAATTTATTTGATGACGCTCAAAGAGAAGAATTAAGAAACACTTTACCTATAGAAAGCCAACAAGCGGTTATTGAAAAAGTAAGAGCTGATTGGTTATCAAAAACTTTAGCTCTTAAAGATGAACAAATTTTCAATGAAAAAAAAGATAAGCAATTTAAGATAGAGACATTTACTACTGCATTACTTGCTATTAACGATAATAGATTAATGCCTACTGAAGAAAATAAAAGTAGAGTACCAACACTAAATAATCTTTACGATTTAAAACAAAGTGGAGCTATTAACTCAACTCAATATGATTTCTTATTAGAATTTAAAGCTAATAAAAGAACATTAGATGATGAAACAACTTTACAAATAGTAAACACACAATTTGCTTTAGCTGATAACTCTGAGATGATCGATAGTTTACAAGAAGATGTAAATCTTAATCCTGATATTACAAAAGGTTTATCTGCTAAAAGTATAATTAAATTTAATCAACTTGCTGAAAAATATAAAACCGACACAAGATTTGCAATCGAAGATAAGAAATTTAGAAAAAGATTAGATATAGCTTCTAAAAGAATTGCTGAGACAAGTGGTTTAATTGATTTATCAGCATTATCTGGATCTGGATCTACCGATTATGATTTCCTACAAAAAGCACAATCAAGAAAAGATGAATACGATTTTTTAACTTTACAAAAAAATTTCACTCCTGAACAAGCTTATACAGAAATTATTAAGAATTTAGACGAAACAGAATTACCTGAGCTTCATGATCTTGAACAACCAGTTTCAGGAACAATAGATAATTTTGCAGAGGAAGTAGCTGCACATCCAAGAGATGCTTTTGAGAGATTAAGACAAGTCGTAGCCGATGCTAAAAAAATTGGAACTATAGATATGACGCAATTTAAAGAAGATCTACGAAGAATTGATATTATAGAAGATACATTCAATGCTAGAAAAACAATCTTTGGAAATGTCAAAGATGCGATAGGCGACACATTTGGAGCAAAAAAGGAAAATTAATATGGAAGAATTTGACGTGCTAAAAGATTTATATTTTCCAATCCAAGAACAAGAAAAACTTTATAGTAGTAAAGAATATAGATTACTTAAAAAAAACAATATTGATACAGCTGAACTGGAAGGTATTGATCCTGACGAAAATGCTGGAGAAATTATTTTTGAAGATAAATTATCAGATGAAGATAATGAAATATTCTTAAAAGATATTTTTGATTTTGTTGCTAAAGATTTACCAAGAGACACTTTAATAAGTATTATTAGAGGTGGTACTAATGGGTTTCAATTTATTAATAATTTTGCTGGAGCATTAGGAATTAATCCAGATGATACTAGAGAAGTTCTTAATCAAAAATTTGAAAATATTAAAACTGATTTAGACAATGCTGAAAAAGATAGTCCGTTAGTATCTAAAATGATGGCTGTTGCAGCTCAAGATGGAATGTACACATATCCTATATATAAGAAGCTAAAAAGAGCTGGAGTACCGATGGCATGGAGATTGCCTACTGCTTTTGCTTTAGGTGGCGCTTTAGGCTTTGATAAAAAAACATCCTTCTTTGTAGATAGTCAATCCATGAGAGATCTTAAATCTTTTATAGGTGTTGCTGAAGATACTCCTATAGAGGAGATGTACGATAAAACTGTTCAAGCAATAGAGTTTGGTGCATTTGGCAAAGCTTTCGATACGGTATTAGGCGTAGCGAAATCTTTAAAGACAATGAACAAAGATAGAATTAAACAAGCTGACATAGCTGTTGGCGGATCTGCTGCAACAACTGCAGTCGTAGATAAATTAGATGAGATGGTATCAGATAATCCTGAGAACAATACTATTTCAAAAGTAACAGAAAATTAGTAAATATTAACCATCCTCAAATATTTCTAAAAAATTTTCACAAAAACTCAAAAGGTACAATCAATGGTAGTTAAGGCTGTTTTACAGAAATATACAAAATCAGAAGCTAAAGACCTTATGGAAAAAGGTCAAAAAATAATTGATGAAAAGATTAAAGGTCCAGCATTAAAAGAAAAAAAAGAGAGAAAAGAGAGTATTCCAAAAGCTTTACAAGATCCTTTAGATTTAGGTAAAGTTGATATTGAAGAAGGCTTAACTCCTAAAAAAGTTAAAAAACCGACTATTGTAAATCAAGATAGAACCGAAAAGTTTTTATTTAGAAAAGATAGTAAAATTAAACCAACTAAGCTTGATGACTTTAATATATCTAAAATAGAAACAAGAGATGATATTTTAAGATTTATAGACGAAATATCTACACAATTTAAAACAAGTATTAATAAACAAAAAAGAGGAACAGTATCTAATGAAGCTACAAAAGAGATGGCTTCTATTCTGCAACTTAATCCAGAGAAATTAGGTCAGACTTTATTATCATTAAAGCCTGGACAAACATTAAACGCTGAAACAATTTTAGCAGCAAGAGAATTATTAGTAGCATCATTAAGTAGATTAGATGATCTAGCCATTGCAGCTAAGACTGGTGGCGTAGATGATATAATGAATTTTAGACAGCATTACGCTTTAACTGCTGAATTACAAAAAATTATAAAAGGCGTTCAAACAGAAACTGGAAGAGCTTTACAACAATTTAAAATTCCAGTTAGAGAAAAAAAGTTTACCTCTCCAGACATTAACGATTTAAATAGACAGCAGTTAATGGCTGAACTTGGAGGAGAAGATGAAATAAGAACATTAGCTAAATCTTATTTAAAACTAGATACACCAGAAGCAAGAGCTGCAGTAAATGAAAAAACTGGATTGATAAATAATTTAAGTAAAGCATCTGAAGCTATGTCAGAAGTTTTTATAAATGCAATTTTATCAAATCCGATGACACATATTAGAAATACTGGTGGTAACTGGCTTACTCAAGGAATTTTAATGCAAGAAAGAAAACTTGCAGCAAGAATGTTTGGCGATGCTACAAAAGATGGTATTGCTGAATTTGAAGATGTAGCAAAAGCTTATGGTCGATCAATGGCTGCTCAAGAAATGTGGGGATCTGTTGGTAGAGTATTTGCTTCAGAGACTTTAGGATTTAAAGGTTTACCGATTGGATTACCGAATGTTAAAAATCAATTTGGAGGATCTAAAGTAGAGATAAGACCAGGTAGATTTACTGCTAGTAATTTTAATATGCAAGAAGGTAGTCTAGCAACTGGTGTTGATGTACTTGGTAAAGTATTAACTTTAAATAGAATACCTACAAAATTATTAACTGTTGCGGATAGTTACTTTAAGAATTTAGAATACAGATCAGAGATATATGCAAACGCATATAGAGAAACAGTTAAAGCAGTTAGACTTGGTAAAATACCTAAAGAAAAAGGTCCCGACTTATTAGCTGATTATGTTGTAAATCCATCTGCTCCAACAGTTAAGAAAGCTTATGAAAAAACTTTAGCTTCTGTTTATCAAACACCGTTAGGAGAAAGAGGAGACTTTTTAGATAAAGGACAATTACTACAAAAATTAAAATCTGGATCTGGACCAGCTAATGTATTAGCAAATTATTATTTACCATTTATCCAAACACCAGCAAATATTGTTGGGTTTACAATGGAAAGAACTCCAGGATTAAATTTACTTTTAACAAATTATAGAGACAGTTTATTTGGTAAAAATGGAGTAGCAGCAGCTCAAGAAGCCAAAACAAAAATGGCTTTAGGTTTTATGCTTTATACTGCAGTCGCTGGATTAAATATTAAAGAACCTTTTGGTGTATCAACAACAGGAAGTTCTCCAGAAATAGGTTCAAGATTTTCAAATAAATTTAATAAAACTCAAGTTAAAGATACTTTAGGTATTCAATCAGGAACAATTAATTTTCCTAATGGATTTCAAATTAATACGACTGGTTATGATCCAATAGCAATGTATCTAAGACAAGCTACAGACTTTGCAGCTATTGCTCAAATGGGTTTTGAAGATAATGATCAAGCTGAAGATTATTTAAGAAATTTTACAGCGTTCTTAATTGCTAGTGGAGAAAACATAGCTTCATCAACTTTTATGGCTGGTGTTGGTAAAGCATTTAATGATTATCAATCTTTCGATAGATTAGGTTTTGTTAAAGGTAGTAAAAAATTTGCTAATCAATTTGGCTCATCTTTTGTTCCAACTATTGCTAGACAAACAACTAAATTATTTTCAGATGATCAACAAAAACTAGCAGTAAGTTTTGATGATTATATATTTAAAGCATTAAACTCTAATAGAGTTCCGAGAAAATATGATTTACTTGGAGATCCAGTAGAAAACTTTGGATTTTTTTCTGAAAGAAAAGATGATCCATTAAGAAGAGAGTTAGTAAGTTCAGGTGTTGAAATACCTAAAATAGATAAGAAATTTACTTATAGAAAAAAAGGTTTATCAGCCGATCTTGAATATACAGCTGAAGAGTTATCATTTTTACAAAAAAGATCAGGAGAGTATGCAAGAGATATATTTTCTCAAGTAATGAATAAAGAAGAGTATAAATTGATGTCAGCTAAACAAGACAATATTTTTAAACAACAAACTATAGAAAAAATATTTAGTGGTGCAAAGAAAGCAGCAAAAGCAGATCTTCTTTTTAATCAAGAAAATAAATATCCTAAATATATTTTAGATGATGAAGCTTTAAATATTACTGTTGAAGCTAAAGGTGCATACGACAAATCAAATGAATTATTGTTCAAAGCGGAAAGTGAAATCCGTAAAGATTTTATAAATCAAATAACAACACAAAATTTAGGACAACCAAATAAACAAGCAGACGAACAATATTTTGAAAATAATTAGGAGAAATAATTAATGACAATATCAACAACTATAATCAAAAGCAGTTATTCAGGAAATGGCTCTACATCAGCCTTTACCTATAACTTTAAAATTACTGACCAGGATGACATCGAAGTAATTATTAGATCTGCTAATGGTACAGAAACAGTTAAAACCTTAACGACACATTATACAGTTAGTGGAGTAGGTGGAAATTCTGGAACGGTTACATTTACTGCTGGTAATATACCAGTTACTGGAGAGACAGTTGTATTAAGAAGATCAACACCGCAAACTCAAGCAATGGATCTAATCGATAATGATCCAATGTCAGCTGAAACGATTGAAACCGCACATGATAAGGTTGTTGCTATTACTCAAGAATTACAAGAACAAGTTAATAGATCTATAAAACTATCAAGAACCAATACAATGACATCGACTGAATTTACAGTTGATGCAACAAACAGAGCTAATAAAATTCTTGCATTTGATAGTGCTGGAGAAATTTCAGTTACTCAAGAACTTGGAACTTATAAAGGTACAGACGCAACAACCACTACTGCTGCTTATGTACAAAGAGATATAATTAAATCAACTACTGCTGCTCAACTTAACAATGTTTATATTTGTGTGGCTGATAGTGTTATTGGAGATTTATTAACTGATACTGATCATTTTGAATTATTGGTAGATGCTGTTGCTGCTGGAACAAGTGCTACTGCTGCCTCTTCTTCTGCAACTGCCGCTGCCGCTAGTGCTGCTGCTGCTTTAACTTCAGAAAATAATAGTGCTACCTCAGAAAGCAATGCGGCTACCTCAGAAACAAATAGTGCTGCATCGGCTACTGCATCCGCAAATTCTGCAACTGCATCTGCAAACTCAGCTACAGCTTCCGCTGGATCTGCTTCAGCTGCGGCTGCTACTTTTGATTTATTTGATGACAGTTATCTTGGTGCAAAATCTTCTAATCCATCTGTAGATAATGATGGGGATGCTTTACAAGATGGTGCTTTATATTTTGATACAACTAATGATGTAATGAAGGTTTATAACCTTGCTAATACAACTTGGTATCAATTAACTCCAACAGTTTCAAATCAAAACAATATTAATACACTTGCTGCTATTTCAGGCGATGTAACTCAAGCAGCATCTGATAGTGCTGATATTCAAACTGTTGCATCAGATAGTGCTGACATTAGAGCTTTAGCAGATATAGAAGATGGAACGACTGCAACCAATGCAGTTTCAAATGCTGGAAACAATGCAACAAGTATTGCAACTGTTGCTGGACAAATATCGCCAACAAATAATATTTCATCTTTGGCTGCAATAACAGCTGATATTACAAGTGTTGCAAATATAGATAGCGATGTAACCGCTGTTGCAAATGATGCAACTGATATTGGAGTTGTTGCTACTGATCTTGCTGGTTCAAATAATATTGGAACAGTTGCTGGATTAAATACAGAGATTGCAGCTTTAGGTGCTTCAGGCACAGTAGCTTCAATTAATACTGTCGCTTCAAATATTACGGATGTAAATAATTTTAGTGAAGTTTATCGTATTGCTTCTTCAGCTCCAACTACTTCACTAAATTCTGGTGATTTATATTTTGACACTTCTACAAATATTTTAAATGTGTATGGTGCTTCTGGTTGGCAGAACGCAGGTTCATCAGTTAATGGAACTTCACAAAGATACAATTACACAGCAACCAATGCTCAAACAACTTTCACAGGTTCAGATAATAATGGTAACACACTTGCTTATGATGCAGGATTTATTGACGTATATCTAAATGGTTCAAAATTATTAAATGGAACAGATGTTACAGTAACTTCTGGTTCATCAGTAGTCTTAGCTAGTGGTGCAACTACAGGAGATGTAATTGATATTGTTGCTTATGGAACTTTCTCAGTTGCAAGTTTAAACGCAGATAATTTGACAAGTGGTACAGTACCAGATGCTAGAATTACTGGTGCTTATACAGGAATTACTAATCTTACAATGTCTGGCGACTTAACAGTTGATACAAATACTTTATATGTTGATAGTGTAAATAATAGAGTTGGCATTGGTACAACTTCTCCTGCTGAAGAACTACATATTTCAAGAAGTTCAGATGTTAGAATTGCATTAGAAAATACTTCTAATCGTAGATACGATATAATTTCAGGCAATTCAGGAGAGTTTAGAATTTTTGATACTGCTGTTGGAGAACGTATTCGTATCGACTCATCTGGAATTGTATTGGTTGGAAAAACATCTACTGCTTTAGGAACAGCAGGAACTGAAATTCAACCAAGTGGTAGAATAGATGCTACAAGAGATGGTGCTGTAACAGCTTTATTTAACAGATTAACTTCAGATGGAGATATTGTTCAATTTAAAAAAGATGGAACAACAGTTGGTAAAATTAGTACTGAAGGTGGGGATTTAAATATAGGTAATGGAATAGTAGGCTTACAATTTTTAGATAGTCAAAATAATATAAGACCTTTTAATACTTCAACTAACTCAGCTGTTGATAATACGATTGATTTAGGTAGAGCATTAAATCGTTGGAAAGACCTATACTTAGGTGGTGGTCTATATGTTGGTGGCACAGGCACAGCAAACAAATTAGACGATTACGAAGAAGGAACTTGGACACCGTTTTTTTCTGGTGGTTTTACTGGAACAACTACCTATTCTATTCAAAAAGGAACATACACTAAAATTGGAAGAAATGTTTTTTTCACAGCTCATATA
>Ga0208898_1001259_pt1 | contig 17108 bp, 26 predicted proteins | sample VirMetDEL_Mar_4_FD_184513 | JGI IMG/M metagenome (GOLD analysis project Ga0208898, IMG submission 184513) | Aqueous microbial communities from the Delaware River and Bay under freshwater to marine salinity gradient to study organic matter... | ecosystem: Environmental > Aquatic > Marine >...
TAGTTGATGTGTTGAATACACCTAACCGTTGGCAAGAGTTTTTAATAAGACGTGGGCAGTTCTTTGGTGAGCTTGAACGCCTTACAAAACGTCACTATGGAATAGATTTAATAGATGCATTGAATGATGGCAAGTTAAAAGATTTAATGAATGATGCTTCATCTATTAGACCTGAAGGATCACCTAGCTTTATTAAATTAGTAGATGATGCAGCAACAAAAGCACTTGATGTTACCTATGCGAAGCAACCTGAAATACCTTTGTTCAGAGAAATGTCTGCTTTTATTACTCGTAACGGTTTGACTGTAGCTGTACCTTTTCCAAGATTTATGTTTAATAGTATGGAGCTTATGGGTCAGTATGCTGCAGGAGCATCTATACCAATGACACGTAAGGTAAAAGACCTTGTTACATTATCAAACAGTGGACCACTAACATCAAAGGACAGACAACGCATTACCCGTAACCTCATGGGCATGGCTGCTGTAGGTTCTGCCTACTGGTATCGTAGCTCTGATCAAGCTCCTGCTGAATATAATCAGATAGCTGTAGGTAGTGATGCACAAATGGACAGTACACCAACATATCCTATGGCACATTTCCTGTACCTTGGTGAAGCCACTAAGAGACTTAAAGATGGTACGTTTGATGATTGGTTTGACAGTCAGGAGTTCGTAGAATTATTTACAGGTAGCAACTTTAGAACAGGTGTTGGTAACTCTATACTTGAAGAGGTAGCATTAATTGCTGATGGCACAGACTTAACAGCTAAAGAAGCTGCAGGACGTGCAGCAGGTAGAACATTAGGAAATTATCTAACAACATGGGCAGTTCCTTTTGCTCAAATAATTGATGTTGAACGTGCTCTTGGTGTTAGAGGGGATGAATACAAGGATGTATCTAAAGATCCAAACCTTAATATGGTAGACACATTTGGTAATGAGATAAAAAGATCTTTCCAACAACGTGGTTTCGGTTTATCTGCAGCAGAAGAAGCTGAATTACCTATGCAAGAGTATCCATTCTACCCTGATGGTAAACAGCGTATATCACCTGCATTTAAGTTTGCTGGTGTGTCACTTACATCTCGTCCATCAGAAACAGGTGAATACTTAATGAGTCTTGGGTTTGACTATAGGGACTTTGGTAGTAAATCAAAAGTACCAACAATCAAACGGTTCGAACAACAAATGATTAATGGTCACATGGATACTCTTGTAGACATGGCTCAAGCTCAAGAGAGTAAGTTAAGAAAACAATATGAAGCTGCACCCCAAGTACTACGTGATGAATTTACTGAAGAGGAATACGTAGCAAATAAATTACGTCCACTAATATCTGAGCAGCTATCTTCTTTTAAACAAAAGATTAGAGAGGGTGCGATTGCACAGGGTGATTCATATGCAAGGGCTATGTTAGCCTATCGTAAGATACAACCACAGTTCCGTAAACTTGCAACAACAGATTTTATAGAACGGTATGGTAAAGCACCAGACCCTGCTAGTGCAGACGATCTAAAACGATTGACTAAGATTGCAGAAGTTTACAAAGAAGCATACTAAACAGGGGGCCGTTAAGCCCCCTTCTTTTTTAGCTGCTCAAGAAACCACTCTAGCATTTTAATTAGTTCTTCTCGTAATTGATCTGGTTCGTTGCCTTGGTTACGTTGCTGCAGAAACTTCTTTGCTTCTTCTTCCAGACTCATATTGTAATATCCGTTTTAACTGCTCATAGTAGGCTTTGGTAAAACCTCTCTCCCACTCTCTCCACTGCATTGTGGCGGTATGATATGGGTTCCACACCTTACCACGTTTAAAGGCTGTATAACCCTGATCAAATTGAAACCTCAATGGGGCATCGTACTTGCCAAGGTTACGTTCTTTACGAGAGAGTTTTTTAATGTTCATGCTGCTTCTCCTATATTGATTAATGTTGCTTCAGTGTAAGGTATATGGTAGAACTGTTCTCCTTTTATAATGTTCCTACCATATGCTTCTCGCAGTCGATCCTTTGTAAGGCTGGTATCTTTGATACGCCATGCTTGTTTAAGATCTTTGCGAAAGATGTAGAAATTTAGTACACCGTTATCCCCTTCGTATCTTTCTAACAGTCGGGTCTTGCGTTCTGGAATACGTATATCTTCCCAATGAGTAGGCCAATCACCTGACCACGCAATCTTTACCTCTGCTTCGTTTAAGTATGTATAGTCTTCCTTAGTGGACACTACATCAACTGTGTAATTCTCCTTTGTATCTATGATCTCGTGACCTACACTTTTTAAGTAAGTCACGAGTGTTTCTTTTGCAGGGGTATCATATGCATTATACAATGCGGTACTAAACTGTTTTCTTACTGGCATCATAGTCTCCTAGTATACGTTAGCTGCTTCTTTGATTATTTCCCATGTACCTTCGATCATAGGTATTCCTACTTCCGCAAGTAATCCTAGTGTAACGAGTGTAGTTGCAAGCATTTGAATTAATTCCATTGTATTTCTCCTTTATGTTAAGTCTACGATTTCACATACATCACCAGAGCAAGCCATAGTCTGCATAGCAACTGTGTTATCTTCTTGCTCGTACTCTGATAGTGCATTCCAGTTAATGCGGTCAGGCATCTTAGCCAGTAAAGCATTATATTCTTCTTCTGTACAGTCCTGATACGGTGCCTGTTGATAAGTATGATCAGAGTGTGGCAAGAATGACACACCTGACATCTCATCAAAGTGTTTGAACACAAATGCACCTACCTCTAACCATTCACTGTCACGTACAGAGATAGTCACACTAGGCTTGTGCTCACACCAGTGTCGTTGATACGTAAGCCACATCTCCAATTGTTCTATGGCGGTCATATCATTACGTGTTACTGCATTTGCAGGTGACTTCTGAGGGAAACTAAAGACTGTAGTTGTGTCTCCCTTAAACACGCAAGGTTCGTTTGGTATTCCCTGATCTTTCATAAACTGTGTTAAGGGATCTTTGTTGTCGCCTCTAACGGTTCTGATGTAATAGGGGGAATGTCTGGCATGTATTCCACTGGCTGAGTCAACGAGTTGGGAGACTGTTCCAGAAGGCTTAACACAACTAATGCTAACAGAAGCATTGATACCAAGATGAGCCGCCCACTCAGCATTCGTTTCAACAGCAACTTCACGTAAATGGTCAAGGGTTTTCTCCAATCCTTTGTTTTGTGTGGTCATTAATGGGTTATCCATTATCCCTGTGAGAGACACACCAAGCAGTCGTTCCTCTTCTGTATTGCGCTGCCACACCTTTCGCAGATATGGGAACTTGGTGTAGGTTGATTGAATAGTTCCCAGAATGGTTGCAAGACGGACCTTTCTACTAAGACTGTCGATAGTATCTGTAGCCCTGACCACAACTTCTGTAAGATTACAGAACTGATATGGACGAAGAATGATTTCACTGCATGGATTAGTGCCAAACTCGTAGTTAGGATCACGTCTACCATACTTAGCAGCCTGTTTCTTAGATGCTTCACGATTAAATACTCCCCTCTCTCCAGACTTAGACTCTACCAGTGCAGTCCACTCTCGCATGAATGTTTCTACATCAGGCTTCTCTGTATATGCAACACTATTATTTGCCAAGGCACGGTGTGCGGCAGTCTCCCACCATTGACCTGACTTAGCATGACGCATACGGTCATCACTTAGATTGGATAGACTGATCATTGCTGATCTACGTACACCACCTACCACTACGATCTGACCAATAAAACACATCAGGTCATGGCACTCTATACTGGATAGTCTACGGCCCTGTGCATTCTTGAATGTGGTTACAGTAAAGTTAAACAACTCAACAAGAGGTGCAGGTCCACTAGCTCTACCACCAAACGTCTTTAGTCTTGCACCTGCAGGACGTACAAGAGAGACATCCCACTTGGGAATCTCACCAGCCCAGAGGAGTGCCAACAATTGTCTAAACGCCTTAGCCCATCCCTCCTTACTGTCCTTTACAACGATAGTAGTATCGCTTTGGAAGAGAGTAGGGATTTCAGGGAGCTTACTGATGAACTGTCTCTCAACACTGAAGCCAACACCAGTACCGCAGAGAAGGATGAACATAGCCTCGTCGAAGGACTTAGGATCATCTACGGGTAGGTAGCTACAGTTATACCCAGCAGTGTTGTCACGTTCTAATGCAGGGCCAGCAGTCATCATGGCTCTCATGGATGGCATTACCTCTAGCCCAAGTATAGCTTGCTCTATCTCGTACTTTAATTCTGAAGGTACAAGATCAGAGATAACATTAGCTGAGTAACGTGTTACTGTATCGTCCCATGTCTCACGACCATATCCATCAAAGTATTTTGCGTACCGTGATTTGTGTATGAAAGACTGATAGTCTGTGGGTAGATAGTTGCTCATCTTGTGTCTCCCGATCCAGACAGTGTGCCTTTCTCCTGACGTTGACGTAGCTTGTCAAGGTTAGCTTGTGCTACATCTTCCATCTTTAAACCCAAGTCTTTGCAGATAGCTGCAATGTACCACAGGCAGTCTCCTATCTCAGAGCCAATAGCTTCTTTATCAAGCTTACCATCACGTACAATCTTCTTTACTTTGTTTGCTACCTCACCAGCCTCACCTGCAAGCCCCAATGTAGGGTACAACACCTGTACTGATGCAGGATAAATTGCTGTTGTGGCAGCTTGTCTTTGATAATCATTCATGTTCATGCGTCAATCCTCTACTATTATTTTCATTGTCCTTACGTCCATTCCATCCACATCATGGATTAGATTACGTAATGTTTCGTCCACTTCTTCTACCACCATACCGTCTACTGGCATGGGATAGTCATCCTCATCCAGATCAATCGTCAAAAGTATCTTTACTCTCATTACTTTGATCCTCTATTAATGCATCCAGATACCATCTGGCTTTCTTCAAATCCTCTAGGCCGTTCTTATAACGATAACGCCAGAGGTACTTCATTATATTACCTTGTAAATAATACTGAAACCCATCACCAGTAGCCGCACGAATGGCATCTATGCATTCAATACCAGCTTGGTTGTAGTGTGGTGGGTTGTTTACAACATCTACCATTCGTACTCTCCTTTCAAAAGTTTACTTTGATTACGTTATCCTTACGTTCCGTAACCTTTGATTTCTTTTGTTTCTTCTCTTCTTCTAACACATTCTTTGCATACTTGTAAAGCATATCTCTGAACTTTACATTCTCTTCCATCAAAGGTACAGAGGCACAAAGCATAGACCCAAGTTGCATCATATGAAAGTAATCATCGTCTGACAATGTGTTATCCTGTGAGGTTACTAGTCCTACAAGTAACTCACCTGTCCATTCTCCTTTAGGATCAAGGAAGGGTGATAGCCGTACAAGTATATCATTGTCATCAATATCCTCAAAAACTGTAGCCATACTAACTCCTCTTCACTTTCTTAAAGGGGAACTGGATAAAATCTGGGTGCATGTTTTTACCTTTCTCCTTCAACCACTCTTGTGGTATTACACGGTCACTGTACATAAACTTATTCTTTTCACACCACGAAGCATACGTAGACTTAGCACCCTTACTTAACTTGCGTTTGCTACTCTCAAATACGAAACGTATATCCAGTTTAGGATGTTGTTTCTTGATACAGATATGTTTACGTCTGTCATCTGCAGTGAACCTGCCCTTAACCTCAACGATGATACCGTTGGGTAATATAAAGTCAGGGGTATAGGTGCGATACATCAAGTCTTCCCACTCTATCTTGAGGCATTCGTACTTGATAGGTATCTTGTTCTCTCGTAAAAAGTCTTTGACTTTTATCTCAAGACCACTCCTATACCCGTGCTTTAAAGCAGCTTTGAATTGCTTGTAATGCACTAGAACTTCCAATGAAGATCTAAAGGAAAGCTAAAGGAAGAGGTTGTGATACCTAGCTCCTTTAGTTCCTGCCTAACAGCCTCGTCTGCTTCTTTACGAGCTTGCATAGCTGCACGTAGCCCTGCGTATTTAGCTTCACGTAGGGCTTTCTTCTTTGCTGCAAGTTCATGTTCCATTGCACTAATGTGTTCTTGCATCTCCTTGATCTCAGCATCTCCGATCATACGTCACTCCTTTCTACATATTGCACAATAGGTGGCTCCTTTGCTTGTGATACCTTGGATGGTATCTCTTGCAATGAAGGCCAACACTCCTGACGGAAGTCGCAGAACTTGCAACCTTCATCAAGCACATAGTTTCCTGTTGCTTTCCCCCGAAACAATTCGGGTACAGGGGAAAAGCACCGTTGGAAACTATTGTCATTAACAGTCTCCACGGTATCTCTTATCTTACGCAGTTGCTGTTGCATGTCAATCTCAGATTTAACATACTTGAACTGCCCGTTGGCTTTGTTTATAACCCACCAACCACCAGCTTTGTACCCAGATGCTTGGGCATAACCAGCAAGTTGACTAACATAACCAAACGAATCCTTGTCTGCCAAAGACTCGTATGATTTAAACTTGTTTCTGTAACTCCAATCAGATGCAGACTTTACGTCATCTACAGAATTTTCAATAACAAGATCATAACTACCATTGATAGAACTATTATCTCTATCTCCAACCTGCAAAGTAACGTGGTCAGTGTCTTGAAACTGTACTCCTGCTTCCGTGAGAATACCTTTAAAAACCGCCTCAACTATATCTCCTATCATCATGTTCATTACAAACGTTGTGGGTCTTGGTAATGCCTTATCAGGCTGGTTCTTTTCAAACCAAAGCTGACAAGTAGGACGCCCAATGTTGGACATCCTTAGTTTAAACTCGTCACGTTTATTACCAGAGCCAAACTGTCTCTTCAATGCATCAGCAACTTCAGTGGCGACACGTTCAATAGTTTCGTCAGACATTTGTGACTTACCATTGGCAGCATCCTGAAGGTACTGATGTATTGCTAGTTCAGCGGGGTGATCCATTATGCAAACTCTTCCATGTCTGCATCAATAATATCATCCACATCACCGAATGGAATGTCATCGTGCTTGTGAACGTTTTCATCCCATGCATTTACGATGTACTCATTGTAGTTTGCGATCCAAGCAAGGAAGTTTGTAAGCGTTTCCTGTGCCTCTGCATCCAGATCCAATGAGGTTGTTACATCCAACTCCAGATCAGGCAGGAAGAAACTATTGCCATTCGGCAAGTTGCGTTCTTGTGTACCTGACTTGATGGTGTGCATTGGTGGAAGCCTACGCATCTTGGCAAGTTTGGTGAAGATACCGCCAGCCATTTTAAATGCATCACGGTTTTCAATCTCCCAGATGAATGGGGTGTCTGCCAGTTCCTTATCGACAGGATTTCCTTGTGCATCCACAGGATTTACCAGTGATACAGTACCAAACATTACACGTACACGTTTGATCTGACGAATCAGATCTTGTGTCTTCTGTGGTAATGCCTTGAAGTCTTCGATCCAGCCAGCAGGTTTACCACAGTTGAACCCACCGTCATTGTCCTTGAGATCAATGTTCAGATTATCAGCCATGATAGTCTTGACATAACGATTGGGTGTGGAATTGTTGCCCATTATAAACCGCTTGTACATAAACCGTTGCATGTATGGACGAATGGTAGCAGACTCCGCATAGTAAGTCGGACCATCTGGAATCTCCAGCTTGTATGTCCCGCCAGAAACTACCTCAAGCTTTACCTTCTTACCATTAACCTCTTGCTCACCCATGATAGGTGAGTGATTAATACGTAATCGTGCAAGCGTTGAGCTATCACGTGAAGGTTTACTGTCAGCAGCCATACCCATTGTTGCTGCCATTTGATTGTAGTCTGAAGTGTTAAATGTTTCTACTAGTGTCATATGTTTCTCCTTTTCGTTTTAACAGAGCTATAGTTATATCAGGCTACGTCCTTTGTGTCAAGCCAATTCGGACCAATCTTTGCTTCTAATAGCAACGGGACATTGAAGTCCAAGTTCCATCGTTTGTTGACCAGTGACGTAAGTACTTCATTAGTACGGCTAATGATCCGTAGTACCTTCTCCTTCTCGTTAGGGTGTACGTCAATCACAATACTGTCATGCACTGTGTTGACGATACAACTGTTAAGTTTATTTATCTCTAGCATCTTGTCGATGTATATCAGAGATATGGGTACAATGTCAGCAGTAGCAAACGATTGTACAGGATAATTTTTTATCTGTGTGAAATATGTCACACTTCCATTACGTCTACGTTGTACGTCAGGAAATGCAAACTCACGACCAGATGGTGTAGTGATCTTGCCTGTGTTCAATGCTTCACTTGCTAGTGCGGTATGCCATTGGGCAATCCCATTGTATTTCTTGGTGAACTGTTGGTAGTACTCAGCTTCAGCCTGTGTCCTACCGAATCCACTTGCCCCATATAAAGGGGCGAATGTGTGTGCCTTAGCTTCCTGTCTGGACATGTGTTGACCTGCATCACTGATAACCTTCGCAGTGTATGCATGTACATCAAAGCCTGTAGTCACCTCGTCAATCGCAGTCCTGTCCTGTGATAGGAACGCAGCCACACGGAACTCAAGCTGGGCAAAGTCAGCTTCCATTATATTACCACCTTCCCAACGTGATTTGAATACACGTTTGACAGGAAATGTACCGCCACGTGGCATGTTCTGCATATTGGGATCTGCACCTGACAGTCTGCCAGTACTGGTACGATGCTGCAAGAGCCTGACGTGTAGCTTACCATCAGGTTTGATGAAGTTTGAAATGCCATCTACAAAGCTGGACAGATATGTTTCTATAGCAGACAGTCTGCGTACATTAGACAAAAACTGTTCTGCCTCTGTGTTACCCTTGCTACGTGCAATGCCCTCAAGGAATACGAGATTCTCCTTGCTTGTGCTAAATCCATTGGCGCTAATCCACTTGGCTGTAGGTGCCACAAATCTTAGCCCCGCCACAGTAGTGGTATCAAGAAATAAAAAGCCAGTAGCGTCACAATCAGGACATCTATTAGTTCTTGCATATGGTGTTCCATCCTTCTTTAGTTTTCGTATTTGCCCATTACCTTTACAGGTATTACATTGCTTTGCTTTCTGCTTGTACAGTATGTCACTGCCACTACGTACCTGATGTTTATAGTCCTGATCGCCCATGTATTCGTCAAACAGATCAGCCCAAAACTTCTTATCCTTTGGCTTGCGGCTGTAGATAACCCAAGACAATTGCTCTGGGCTGTTAAGGTTGATAGGTGTGTCGCCCATCAGTTTACGTACCTGTGCCTCAAGCAAAGCCGTAAGAGTGTCACGTTCCTGTGTAAACTCTTGACGAACTTCTTCAAGCACAGACATGTCCACAGAGAATCCCCGTTGGTATATACGAGCAAGACGTACCGCAAGCTGATTGGTAAGGTTGATTGTTCCTTCTAGTGTACTGCATTCCTCGTATCTCATCCGCAAACGTTCATACAGTTGTTGCGTAGCTGCTAGGTCAGCAGACAGGTAGTCAGACAATTCCTGATAAGGCATGTCACGTACTTGCTTACCAGCCTTCAACCATTCTTTCATGGTGTCTTGCTTCTTTGTGTCAAGTTCGTAGCGTTCTGCACATGCTTCCAATGACACGGGGTTAGTTGTCTGCCCACGTTGAAGGACATACTCACCAAGCATGGTGTCAAAGATAGGACCATTGTACGTAAAGCCAGACTCCCACAACCATATAAGATCGTGAGCAGCATTGTGCATGATAAGAAGAGGAGCACGGTCAAGTAAGTCTTGTACTATCTGTGCTCCTCTGTCGGTGGGGGGATGCTCTGCGTGATCGAATGTCACAATAGCTTCGTTTCCAAGATCATCTAGCATACCCACCATAACCAATGTATTCTCAGGTTCAAACGGATCAAGGTGTAGCTTGCCGTTTCGTTTGGTCACAGTGTTTTCTACGTCGAGTGTCAGGTGTTTCATTCTTCTATCAATACCTCATTTGCATACATCCTGTCAAGATGTTCGTGAAACTCTTTGTCGTTAGCATACATTTCCATTGCAGTTACTGCTTCTTTCAGTGTTAGATTGGTACGCCTCATTGCTGAGTGTAATATAATCTCTTCTGTCATAGTTGCTGTATTCATATTTTCACTCCTCGTTCAAACAAAACTCACAGAAATCACCTGTCGATACATTTCCGCAAGACACACATTTACTTTCACCATACATATTCTGTTTGGCTCGTTCTTTCGCCCTCTGCCTTTCTTCTTTGGTCATAGGGCGTATCTCTTTTAGTGGGATACCGAATGTGTACTTACCTGTCATGCAAGGTTCTCCCCATTGTCTTGGCTATCCCATGTCCCTTCAGAAGATACTGGCGGGTTGTTCTCACCGTAGTTTCCGTACTCGTCAAACCTTTCATCTTTATTGTACCTGATGTGATCCTCTATGAAGTCATACACTAACTGTATATCCATCTTAGCTGCTGCACAGTACATCACTAGCTTCAAGCCTTCCTCTGTGAGTAACCCACGGGCATGTGCATCCATGTGAAACTTAAATGTTGCACCACCGTCTTCGTGTTCTTCTACGGTTTCAACACCAATAATACCTGCATCTTTACTCATCATTCTTCTCCTTTACCCAAACTTATATTCTGTCAAGCCATCTGTCAATGCTGCCCACGATACAGGAAATAACTTACGCATTCTGTCACTGATTTGTGTAGCAACTTCTCTTGTCTCTGCTTGTGTATCAGAGGCACAACGCAGGTTACACATATCAGCAAAGGCATCTAGTGATCCTGACCAGTACCACTCAGTCATCATACTTTGTGGCAGGATCATACGTGCTTGCTCTGGGCATACACCATGATTAAGTAAATCATTGTATGCAATAAGACATGCCCAATTAGTATCACCCCATTCGCCTACATCAACAACACCTTCACTACCCTGTTTTTTGTCAGCACTACGTCCACGCCATTCTGTTGGCTGATAAAACTCAGGCTCTTCGTCCACATACCTACGGCTGATCTCATTCCAGCGCAGAAACTTATGCTTCACAAGCTGACGTGCTACAAAGATAGGAGCCTTGACGTGAAAGCTGGCAAAGCAATGCCCAAAGGGTGACATGTGTTTGTGCTCTGCCAGATACAAGATTAGTTTCTCATCCTTCTTCTCAAGCTCCCATTTACCTAGCACATTATCGACGCAGATCATACCTGATCGTTTACCAAATGACACACGGGCAGCATTTACTACTGTAATATCACTACCCATATGACCAATGTATGTTGCTTCAATCATTTTTTATTTCCTCTAATACTTCTATAGCCTCTCCTTTAGTCAATTTAAACCATTCACCTTTTAAACCGCCAGCAGTGCTACGTTCCCCTTTTCTTTCAGCAATTTTATGTGCTTTGCGTTCAGCAAGATTACGGTTATCAAAATATACAGAATGTATAATCTCATAGTCACGTAGTGGAGAACTTGTTTGGTATCCATTTAATCTGTCTTGAGAATCTATTGCCTTACCTATCTTTATCCACTCAGGCCATGCAGGATTATGTATTGCATATACATATCCTTCCACTATATCATTTAGTTTAGATAACTCAAAGGCAGCATCGTTGATATTTTTATATCTACCCGCCTTAAACATTTTGTGCATTGGGTTTCTCTTAGAAATTTCTTTTCCATTTATATACACTCGTGTAGCATCACGTTTTTTAACGGCTTCTGGGTTATCTTTATAGTAAAAAGATTTACCTGTTTTTGGGTTTGTTGTGTTTTCTAACATATCAATCTCCTTCTTATGCTACGTATCTTGCTATTTTGTATTCAAGTTCAGTGTGTACAATACCGTGCCACCCTGTGAGTTTGTTTTTCACAATGTTAATGTGACGTTGGTTGTCTTCTTCATCCTGCCCTTCGACAGTGGCATTTTTAGAAATCATAATCATCAGATCAGCTTCTGCTGCCTTACCTGTACGACTACCTTCCATCATGGATTGGTTCAACACAACCTTGCCCTCTGCTTCAGCAGACAGTTGGGACATGTAGAATACTGCACAGTTGTACATCTTTGCAATCTGTCTGGCATGTATTGCATTAGCCTTGAGTGCTTCGTCGGGACGAGCAAAGCCACCTGTCTTGGCGAACTTGTCACCCATGTCAAGGATTACAATGTCAGGTTTGTATGACTTGCATACAGACTCCACCCAATTCATGTCACGGCCTGTCGCATCCTTGAACATGATGTTACCACGTATACGATCAAAGATGTCGGCTGCTGTAATCTTGTTCTTACTGATCTGGAACTTGTCCATGCCAGTAGCAGCCGTGATGTATCTATGTGCGACACGGTGATACCCTTCCTCGTTACACAACACGATGCACTTTGCACCCTGCCATGCAAACCCGTTAGGACCAGCCACAAGAGAGGCATGGAATGATGTCTTACCTGTATTTGGTCTTGCGCCGACCTCAATCAGGTGTCCTGCATTGACGCCCTCTATCTTATGTACAAGAGTAGGTATGTTGAATACCCACTGAGACTCAAGGTCAGTCATTGAAAGTATCGTATCAAGACTAGTATCTTCCCACGTAACTTTGAGGTTGGGAGTGAAGTCATCGCCATACTGTTCAAGCAACATACGTAAAGGCTCAAGACTAGACTTATCACCATTCACATAGTCGAAGCCAAGGTTGGCAATGTCCTCACCAACTACCTGTTGAAACAGTTTAGATAACACTTCCTGTGCTATGTCACTGCCCATAGGCTTCTCACGTTTCACCTGAGAGAACAGGTGTGAGTATGCCTGTTTCTGTGCAGTTGTAAGTGTAGGATTGTTAGCCATGAACAAGGCTTCAATCTCATCTGGTGTTACGGTACGTTCGTAACGGGTCATAGCAGTGTCAATGGACTGCTTGATCTTACGTACATCCTTGCTGAATAGTCTATCAGGGCAACGAGCACCACGATGTTCATCGTAAAACTCTTTGTCCATCAAGCTACGTATGAGGGATAATTCCATTTCATTCTCCTAGCGTTGTCAGTTTCATCATGTCGGTTGGATTCCTATACTTGAGGTCATCCAGTAGGTATAACACACGTATCTGTTTTACGTGTGATCGTAATTCTTTTGCAATTGCCAAGGTCTTTGGTAGTGCATCGGGGTCTAGGGCAATCACTGCTGTTGAGAACTGTGATAAGTATTGCTTATGTCCCTCTGATAATGATGTACCCAACACTGCTACCCCGACATATACATCATCATCTTGGCATCCAGTTCCGTCTGTCGCACCTACAATAGCTGCACTCACACAGTCCTCAACAACTACAGCAGTTTTACCACATCCGTAGGTGTATGGCAAGCTACTATTTCCATATCTTTTCCACTTGGGAAGTTTCTTTGACAGGCTACGACCCGTAGCATCCACCATGACATTACCCTGCATAATAGGGAACACCACACGATGTTCCTTCACATCGTACAGTAGACCCAATGCCTTGGGGTCAAGCCCCCACTGGTCACAGAACTTACCAATTGCATCATAGTCCTGTACAATCCAATCAGGTTTAGAAAAACCTACAGAGTGTGTTTCTTGTGCAACACTGCCAAGGGATTTACGTATGTCATCTGCGGATAGATGCACACGTTTACCCCCAGACACAGAGCACCCAGCCTTATAACAGTTCCACACTAATGATCCCATGTTGTTAGTAACAGTAAACGTTTTGTACCCATTACACTCAGGACAATTCATACGTTTAGTTTCACCATTACTAAGTGATAGATCATTAATTATATTTCTTACACTCATATGTATCACTTTCTATGTTGTTCGTTTCACTCAAGGATACAGATACATTACGCATTGTCAATGCATTATTTGCACTGTCATAAGAATGTTTCAGATAAGGCTTCACTGAAGCCATGTGATTGTGTCCTGTCACAGACATGATCTGGTTTATTGGTACACCTTTCTGATCCATCTGTGTTACCCCTGTTCTACGTAAGTCCATAAGACGTAAATCTTCTGACAGTCCAGCTAGTCGCATGACCCGTCTACCTACTTTAGACAGACGTTCCATAGCATAGGGATTATATACACCAGACACAGGTCTAGGGTGCGGTGCCACATACTCTTGGAATCCAAAGTCATTACGTTGTGCATTCAACATCTCTGTCAAGTCATCAGAGATGGGTAGTGTCACCTCTGCCCTGCGTTTACTTTGCTCAAGAGATAGCTTTTGCCTGTGCAAATCAATGCTTTCCCACTTGAGGTTACGCATATCCCCAAGACGTTGACACCATTCATATGCCATCTGTACGATCAGCCCAATGTTTCTGTATTCAAACTCAGAGTATGCAACGTCAAGGAACTTGATTACATCTCCATGTGTCCATGTAACTTTTCGTTGCTTAGGATTCTTACGTTTGATGTTAGCCCAAGGATTCTGCGTAGCATGTTCCATCTGTATGGCATAGTTGTACACTCTGCTTGCACAGGTAGCCGCATGATTAGCAAAGCTTACACCACGTTTGACCCAATCCTCATAGGCTTGCTTGGCAATCTTGGTTGTAACCTTGTCATACCTACGCCAGCCCATAGTCTGATGCAGTATGGTCAGGAAGTATCTGTAGTCAACTTTAGTTGTATCACGTAACATATTGAAATCATTAGACTGATAGTAATAGTTGATCAGATCTGTGACCTTGCTGCTTGGCTTGATGCGTATAACAGAGAGTTGTTCCTCTCTCCATTTGTCAATGTTATCATTGTGTTGTTTAACTATCTTACGAACCTGCTTTAAGTCTGACCCATAAGACTCTCTTTTTACTACACCTTCATCGACTAATATCTGTGGTGGATTGAAACGATAGGAGATGTCACCCGAAGATGACACCTGTTCCTGTACATAACGTGGTAAGGTTCTCATGCAATCTCCTGTTCAATGTAAGACCATGCACATTCATATGCATGATCCCAATTTAAAATTTCACCAGTTGCTACATCATCATCAGCCAAAGCCCTAGCCCAATGATCTAGGCTAGGCGCATGGTTCAAAGGCAGTTCTAGTTGCATTATGCTGCCTCCAATTGAATGAACCGATCATCACTGATCCACTTGGACACCTCTTGCTCACGACTAAACATGCTGATAGCCTGTGTATCATTACCAGTATTACGCAGGTTGAACCCATTGCGTTCATCAGCATAGCTGGCATAGTTTGTGAAGGCAGAATACAATGCCCATTTGTTGTGACCACGTGTGCTTGCCTCTGCACAGTACAGACTATACATCTTCTCTGCCTTACGGCGTGATGAAATCATCTCCTCAAGCAAAGACTTGATGTCCACATACTTTGTGGAAGTCTGCGCCCACACCTGCATCTTGGCAGTCTCTTCGTAGAAGTCACGCCGTGCACGTACCAGTTCCTTGATGAAACCGTCAAGTGTAAAGTTGGATGTGTTCTTCTTGCGTACCTTATCGTACTCACCACGGATCAGACCGTTGGTACAGAAGAAATCAATAGCACCAAAGAATGCTTGGTTGCTGCACGATCCATCAATACCATGCAATGATATGATACGATTACCCAACGTAGTTGTGTGCTTGTCGGTATTAATCTCTACCTGCATGTCAGGTAGTGTGATGTCTAGCATAGACCATGCACCACCACGTGCAGACCGCCACTTAAAACTAGCATTCGCCATCTCTGATGGGTCAAGGTTCTCTGTGATTGTGTCAAAGACACCACGGTAGAAGTCACCGTGTGATGCACAGGTAAACTTGTCACCCACAACACCAAGGTATTCACCTGTGTCTCCATTGATGACATACTTTTTGTCCTTAACTTTGGTAGGTTCAAACTCTACAGCAAAGTCAAGGTAGTGTGGTACGTCGAAGTTTGTAATATCAAATGGCATATTTGTCTCCTTTTCATTTGTTATTGGCAACTGATGCCCCGTTATATCATACCCATCACCCCTATACTAGGAACGATAAGCTATTTGTAGTACTTGTGTGTCTTTAATGACACAGTTTTAGTCAGTGCCTTTGCCCAAAAAGGTTTTACATAATGGGCATGATAGTGTGTCGCACCGTCTGTGTTATCAGGCACAGACCCATCAAGCACATCTTGTGCGATCAACTGAGACAATGCCCATGCTTTCTTTTCATATGGGGTGTCAGACTTACCGTCACAGTACCAACTGAACTGGCACTTGTGTTTGCCCTTGCTGTATCCCTGCTTCACGACAGAGCACACATCGTCAGGCCACCTATCATGTGCCACACGGTTCAACACTACGTGTGACACTGCGTACCCCTCAGACATAGGACTGTTACGTGTCTCGTGATATACGTTGAGTGCAAGGCACATCAAAGCTGTACTAAGCATAAGCTATCTCCCAGTTTTGGTATTCAAACCAATCAGGCACATCACGTTTAGTCCACACCATTTTAAACCTGTGTTGCTTTGTCTGATAGAACTGACGATAGCTTTGGATAGGCCACGGTCTACCTGACTTCAGGTCAGTGTGTTCACTGAAACACTCAGGGTGCGGTGTGATACCACCATCAGGCACATACTGTGCAGCATCTACAAGTGCATCATACAAACGCCATGAGGCATGTACCTTACCATATCTGTGTGTGTATTCACGGCACATTTCACGAAACATATCCAATGAATACAGATAGTTAGCACGAGTTTGCCCTGCCCAGATAGTGCATGGATGCTTCTGATGTACTGCACGGTACAGCCCTACTTCTTCTGCATACTCTGGTGCATGTAACCTAACGGTAGTGCACAACATTTGTGCTTCTTCTAGTGGCATCTTGACCACATGCTTGTCACACAAGTCACGAGCACACAACTCAGGTGAGTAGTTTATAATAAAACGGTTCATGTTTTATCCTTTCGGTGGTGGTGGTTTTGGTGGTGGCAGTCCAGACCAATCGTCACACGGGTCATCATGTGGCATCGGTGGCTGCTTGTCTGATGATGTTGATTTGTATTCTGATACCATCATGTAAACTCTCCGCATCTGAGGTCAGGATAACTTCGTCACCTGCCTCTGCATATTGCTTCAGCTTTTGAATGCTGATGCGTTTGTCGCCACGCTTGGCACTACGATAAAACTTTACG
>Ga0208898_1001260_pt1 | contig 17107 bp, 19 predicted proteins | sample VirMetDEL_Mar_4_FD_184513 | JGI IMG/M metagenome (GOLD analysis project Ga0208898, IMG submission 184513) | Aqueous microbial communities from the Delaware River and Bay under freshwater to marine salinity gradient to study organic matter... | ecosystem: Environmental > Aquatic > Marine >...
CCAAAGAGCGCAGCCTGGTTGGAGCCTTTGTAGCGATCACTCACCGCCGGGGACTGCGATCCAGCAGAGCTGTACTGCTCCAAATAATCCACCGCATATTCCAGCAGAATAGGTGCATTGCCAACAGCCAACACATCCACCAGCACATATCGGACAGACTTATAAACGCTGTCATCCCCGAAATCCTCCCACACCGAGCACCACTGGCCATTCGTTGCCGCATTGTTTTCCACGGAAGAGATTGACCATAGGTTGGCATCAATGTTTGTCGCCGTGAATCGTTCACCTTGCACACCGCAGGCGCTCCAAACCTGGAGACCGCGATTGTAAATGATGGAAATGCTAGGCGTGGAGACCACCCGCGTGGTCTCAGGCGCAAGCAGGAAATGGCCAGATGGTAGACTGGCCATGGCGTTGAACTGGAAGGCGCCAGGCACTTGGCTATCGCTACCACGCACCGACCAAGCCTGCGCATCTATATGGTAAACCAGGCCACGGTTTGGGCTGCTCTGCCCGTCCGCCGGGTAATGACACCACCATTCCCGCTCCAATGGCGACCAGGCTGCGCAAGCACTGGCCAAAGCCGCTTCGTTAATCCTACGTGCTTCCCTGGCCACACGCGTATTCGGAGCCGACACCACCATGGACGACGGCGACCCGGACACGATGCGCACCCCATCCCCGGTGAGGAACATCACACCGACACCAGGCACGAGCGTAATGGTGTTCGTGGCCACGGTGCCCACATCCCTGGAAATCACCGAGACCCGGTAAAGGATGCCAGCCTGGTCGGGAACGATGGCATCAATCCCAAACTCTCGAAAGACCAGCAGGACTCCATAAAAGGGAACCAGCCCAGTGATATCGCCCGCGTTTGTATTGCCCAGGTTGTAGAAGTTAAAGGCGCCAAACTGTTCGGGCGCTCCTTCTTCGCTATACAAAATGCGCTGCTCATAATCGGCACCGCCCGCCATCCACACACGTCCATCCCACGAGGCGCCAAACCGCAAGGTTCCTGGAATGGATATGCTATCCGTCAAGGACGGAGCTGGAGAAACCAAGACGCTATCGGGCGCGATATCCATAAAATCGGTGGAGCTGTTTTCTGGAATCCTGGCCAAGAAAAAGTATTGAGCTTCCCCCTGCGCATCCAAACTCTTTAGGTTCTTTGTCCGGTACAGGCGCCGGGCGACGGTGCCAGCCGGGCCTCGAGGGATGGAGCGCAACAGCACACCATATCGGCCTTGTTCAGCCGCAGCATCGAACGACCACGCCGCAGACGCCGCAGCCGACAGCGGAGAGATTGACCCGGTCTCAGTCTCAAACGCCACCCGATACGTGTATCGGTTGACCTCGCTTCCATCGGTTGCCGCCTGCGCATCGCCCAAACCGCGAGGCGCCATGAGTTTTGCCGCCGTGGTTCCACTCTCGTTCCTGGTCGCAACCGTCGCATAATATGTCGGGTCAGGCGCGAAGACTTGTGGAGGCGCAGGCGCCGTAGTGAATCCAAACGGAGCCACGAGTTTGTCACCACGGAACCGCAGAAGAGTATCCGCCCCCATGATTATTAAGTCAGAACCGTGGTTGAAATATTGCGTGCCTGGTTCGGAGGGGAGCGGACGTTGCCGCCCCGTGGCCAACACCTGGCGAGCTGGAGCGGTAGTGGATGTGCCAGAGCTTAGACCGTGCTCATAAAGCAAAGAGCCGCCCTGCTCATATAGACAATACAGCTCGGCGCCGGATTGGCGAGACCACACCGCCAGGGAATACAGTGGATTGAAGTCTTCAGTAACCACCACGGTATAGCCAGGCGTTGGGTTGTATGGTTCCCAGCCCCTGTCATGCACCCAGGCGCCGCCCTCCTTATCCATGCGCATGTTTACTATGAGGGATGCCGCGCCCAGCTCGGCCACATACCGCTCATCCATCCCACCCGCTGCACGTTCCCGCATCTTGACGGTTTGCATGGTCAGCCCTCGTAGGTCAGCGTAAACTCAGAAGACCAATACTGCCGATCCCGATTGATTTGGAACTGGCCAAATTGCCACGCGGTATCGGTCTTGAACATCCGCCGCTTGAACTGTTCCACCGCCTTGGAATACCGACCCTCATAGAGCTGCGCAAGCGCGGTGTTGTTGCTCTTCAGAAACACATCGGCCAGCGCCCGATCTACAATGACCTGATGGAACGGCCAGGGCATCGACGGGGAATCGGTGTCATATACGAGAGGCGCAGGTTTGACCAGATACCGCAGCTCGGCGCGACGGAACTGGAGCGCCGGACGGTCTCGCCAGTTTTCATTCGTGGCCGGGTCAGCCTGGCTGTATTCCTGGTCGCTACCGTCTACCCGTGGCCACGGGCGAATCCGACGAATAGAACCATCATACTCCAGATATCGCTCATTGCCTGGATACAATCCCAGAACGTATTTCACAACCGCAGTGGACGCGGTGTCCAGAGCTGTGACGGGAATGTTCATGGTTGCCGTGGTATCGCTATTCAATACCGCGCCTTGAGTAATGGCCAGCCACCGAGGTTGGCCGAGTCTTTCACCCGTGGCATGGTTGAAATTTGCATTGAACCACAGCCGTTTCTTTAGCCCCTCGAGCGGTTCGGGTTGGCCCCGGGTTGTGTAGCTTGCAGGCCGCGCAGCAAACGGCACACCATCAAACGTGAAAAACGAGACCGTGGCCGCGTAGGTTGCAGACGGGTTCTGCGCATCTACCGGAACCTGCGCAATACTTGGCTCACTCAGCGCACCATAGGCGCCCGACGGAGATTCCAGACACCAGCACAGCTCGTAGTATTTGCCCTGTTCAAACGTTCCATCCGCCGTGGTTTCCACCTGGTTCCAGATAATGGACATGGTTTCGGCAGGAGGGATCACACGGGGAGGGATAGGGAAATACATTTGCGCGTAACTGTCGGTTCGATCTTCGCGCAGGCTGGCCATTTCTTCCGGACGGTTTGCGCAGCTCCACACCTTTTGGCCGAGCGTCAAAGCGCCAGGCGCATCCGGGATTGGAGTATCCCGCTGGCCCAGGTTGAGAATCTCCAGACAGTCGGACGGCAGCAGATAATATCGGTGCTTAATCTTCCACCCAGCAAATCCGGTGATGGTTGCAGGGGAAGCAGGAGGAGACCCGGCCACAGGATGCCGGATCGGTTCGGTGGTGACCAGCTCGGTTGTACTGTTCACCTGCAAAATCTCATAGTCTCTGCCGTGCAGCTCAATGATGTTTCCCACCAAAACCGAGCGCTGCGATACCAGCTCGTCAATCGGAGCCGAAAACGTGACCAGGCGTTGGCCATCGTTGGTGGTTGTGGTTTGGCCGTTCAGCCTCGAACTGGTCAAATCTGGATACAAATCCATGTAGACCAGGCGTTGACTGAACGGCCACACGGTCTCGTTCCAAACATGCCGATATGCTTCGTTGAGCAGCTCGGTCATTTGGTCACGATACCGGGTCTCTGTCGGGTCGAAATCGGTCTTGTTTGCTACGCGTTCCCGCATTTCTTTTAGATTCACAATCCCTCCCCGACAGAGACAAACAACTTAGAACTGCTTGCGCACCATCATGGTAACCAAGCCGCCGCCCTCATTGTCGAGAGCCACACCCAGGACCCCAGCAGTTGCCGCAGCCACCGACAGGCTAGCCGTACCAGCAGCGCTAATAGGCCCGCACACAGGCTGGCCAGCCAGGACACCAGCTGCGCACTTGGCGCCAGTGACATAGCCAGAAATCACAACCTTGACGGTTTGGTTAGCGCTGGCAGATTCCAGCGCCACACCCATAGCGGACGCATTGCCCACGGTAGGAACGGCAGGCGCCGCCACCACATACGCAGCCTGCGCAGCCCCGGTCTTGCCAATGTCCCAGGCCACCACATCACCAGCAGCGATAGCGCCACCAGCCAAAAAGGTTTCCACCTGGCGACGGTGCATTTCAGCACCGCCAAGCGCGGTGCCATCGGCGTCAGTCGTTTCGAGGTACTGAATGATATCGTCTGTTGCCATTTGTCTTTTCCTCCTCAGAAGGTGTCAGCATCAACAAGCACACCCTGGCCACCCAGGTGACGCGCAGTGAGCTGGCATTTGTGGTAGATATGCGCAACGCGAGCCTGGTTGCCCTGGCCCATGACGAAATCGCCCGTGGCATAGTCGGCATCCGAATGAATGACCAGCTTGATTCCTGAGAAGTTCAGGAAGTAAGCCGAGAACTCATTGGTTCCGACAGCGGTGTTGATAGGCATATCGCTATCCTGCTCCACCATTGCACCAGCAAAGGCGAGCGCCATACGCCCAGCATCCAAGGTCTTTTCATCAATGTACCGCTCTTGCGCCTGGAGCTTCTTTTTGTAGTTGTTCATAAGCGCAAGACTGGCAATGATGACATTGATCTCACCCACGGGCGCAACGTTGTTGGCCGCAATGTAAATGTCATTCATTGCGCCCAGTCCATTGGTGCCGAAGGCGCTGGAAGCCGTTGCACGCTGGTTCTGCCAACCACGGGTATTCTGGTAGGTCAGTTTGGAAACGCCGCCAACGGTGTTGGTTTGAGAACCAGCGTCCAGGTTTTCAAGAAACCCGGTGGTGCTGGCCACGCCGTTCAGGGTGTTGAGGTTGAGCAGGACCGTGGAGTTGCCAGCGAGGATTTGCTTGTTGGTTTCACGGCGCAGGATGCCGAAAACGTTTTGGGTACGGGCTTCCAAGATCCGGACGATGGCCCGTTCTCCCCGGTTCTCCAGCTCTTCCTTGTGGGTGATAACCACGGGCGCGCTGAAATCAGTCCAGATGTAATCGGCGCCGCGCAGGGCATCGCGAACCGCGATGTTTGTTGGCTCGTATCCGGTCGGGTATTCGGTGATGGAACTGTGTTCCACGATGTTGAGGGGCTGAGTAACCTTGGTGCCGCCATCCTCATACTCGATACCGTTGAACTGTTTGGCAGCGGAGAGGAAAGCCGTCTTCTTATAGAGCTGATCCACATACTCATCCCGGATCGCCCGCAGGGTAGTGGACAGCAGATCATTTGTAATCGCCATTGATTTGCCTACTAGATGAAATGGTGTTGGTCGGTGTTCGGGAATCCGAGTCGAGCTGCGCCGGTAGTCCTGGAAGGAGTCGGCACCCCAACAATATCGGAACCGTCACCCCCCGTCTATTGTTTCCGCAATGATGCTGCGCGTTTGCCCGCAGCCTTGGCAGCTTCGCCGCGCTTTCTTTGTGCTGGACTAATCTCCCCCAGCGTGCGAGGCGTCTTGCTGGACACCCGCCGAGAGGGCCTGCAATATGTGGACCCGCGCTTGACAGCGCCACAAGGTTTGCCAGTCTTGGTATCCACCCACTTTTCTTTTTCCCACCTGCGCAGCGAGGCGCCATCTTCGCCTTTCTTTGTGGTGCCTTCAGACTTGCGACATTTGGCAATTGCTTGGCTTGCACGGGCAGATGGAAAGACTTTGTACTTCCGTTTGATCTTTTGGTAGCAGGCATCTTTTGGCATGGTTACCGCCTGGACTTTTCACCGCTACACCGCCACCGCTTGCGCGACAGCCGGAGCGGACTGTTGGGGTTTTTAGCAGCAGAGGGAAACTCTTTCATTTGTGCAGCGGATCGGGCGCAGTAGGCATCGCCTTTCTTTGTTCCTGGTTTCACGTCTGCACCCACAGCGCCATAGCGCACCACACGACGCCGCCCCGTTTCCGGGTCGGTGTAGACTTTCTTTCTTGCCTTTTTAGGCATACGCCCTCCAGAAAAAACGGCGACGGCATAGCCGCCAAGCAAAAGGAGCAAAGACCCGCAACCATGCCGCGCCGTTAACCCTGGCCATGCCCCCCCCGTTCGGCGGAAGCCTTGGCAGCTAGATAGGCATCCCACGCAGACCGGGGCGCATCCACCCGCCTGGTTGTACCAGACACTCGGCGCCCGGTGCTGGTTTGCGTGCGCAGCTCGGCAGCTCGGCGCCGCCGTTCCTGCTCTGCTTGTTCCGCAGCCAAGGTCGAGCGACGCGCACCGAGCTGGCCACGGGCAGCCCAGTAGGCTGTTTCCAGTTTCATATCTGGATTGTCTTGGAGCATGGACACGATGGAAGACTTCAGCTCTGCATCGTCCACCATATCTGGATGGTCCCGCCGAAAGGTTTCCAGCTCGGCGCGCCTTTGTTGGACGGCTAGATCTTCTTGCAAAGGCGCCACGAGCTTGGCCACCATAGCCGCCGCCCGCTGTTCCACCAGAGCAGACAGCCCCTCTTGAGACCACGGGTCAAAGCCCTCCGCCGTGGTTGGATCTTGCGTGGCTTGTTCTTGGATAGCCTTGGCCGCATCACTATTAGCAAAGACCGCCCGTTGACGTTGGAACTCAGCCCGTTCCGCCTCCAACGACCTGCGCAGCTCCGCAAGCTCTTGAGTCTTGCGGGTGTAGTCTGCCCGCATGTTTCCCATCAACCGTCTTCCATCTTCTGGAATCCTGGCCAGGATATCGGCGTAAGCAGGCAAGCCAGAATGTTCCTCATTCAGAAGGGGATCATCAATCTCCGCCCCGAAGAGCTGGCCAATATCATCCACGGGCTGCGCATCATCCACGGGCTGCGCATCATCCACGGGCTGCGCATCGTCCATCGTTGTTGGTTCCATGTTTGCTCCTTTAGTTTTGCTTTACATGCGAGCCATGAAAAGCGCGTCTACATCATCACCGCCAGGCTGCGCAGCAGGCGCCTGGTCTTCCATCGATTCGTTTTCCTGCTCTTCAATCTCTTCTTCCAACCACCGCCGGAACTGTTTGTCGGTCGCAGCCTTGCGAATCTTGCCAGCCAGATAGGTCAAATCCTGGTCGGTCTTGATGGTATCCAAATCGCAAGCCATCTCAGCATCCAACACGCTATCGTCCACCGCGTCGTTTACCGCATCCACGATATACAGGAGCTTGCGCATCAGATCTTCCCCCAAGGCGCCATCGGCCACCAGCTCGCCACTCACCTTGGCCGCTGCGCTATCCATATCGAAATGCGGCAGCATCGCCTCAACAGCACTGGCCAGGCGCTTGGCGCCCACCTCAGAGAAATCGCCAACCAGTTTTTGCGCATCCATGAATTGCTTTTCCACCATGCCAGCTCGGTCGATAGCTTCACTGACCATTTCTTCGCTCTGTACCGGGGTCATCATCACGCACCTCTCTTGTCGTATTTGCCAGCCAGAATCTCACGAGCAGGCATCACCTCAGATACCGCCCGCGCCATATCACCACCAAACTGCGCAGCCGTAGTCTTCAGCCGATGCGCTAGTTTTTCATCCCGCTCTTTCTCCTCGAGCTGTTTCGCTGTGTTGGTTTCCCACCAGTCTTTAGGCATATCTTCCAACGGAATAAGACCGCGACTGCGCACAATACGGTCACGCTCCATACTGTTGTGATAGCGCGCACCAAGACCACGGTCATGGAATCCATTGACTCCCCACTTTCCGGTTTGATCTCCCCAACGACCGGGCGTCTTGGACGGCAACGACATTTGTTTGCGCAGCTCGCCACCGTCACACCGTGGGCAGGGAATCGAACCAGGCGCCTCATCCATGGAAAACAAATCCTCGGCTTGCGCACCGCAGGCGCAGGCGTACTCATAGAGCGGCATGGTTACACCTCTTGTTGGAGCTGCATGGCCAGTTGCTCCGCAGCGGTGAGATTCGTTGGAGTAGGCGCCACGGACTGAGGCGCAGACCGAATCGAACCCTCACCCGCTGGCAGATCCGGTGCATCGAAATCCCCCGGCAAATCAAACTCTCTCACGATATACCTGCGCACCGCATCGAGAGGGACGCCAACGGCTTGCAGCGCAGGAAGCAGAGCCAGCACCTGTTGCCTCTTAAGACTGGAAGAAAGAGGCGTGGAAGCCTGGTCGAGCGCAGCATATCTAAAGCGCCCGTCAAGATCCGCAGGCTGTACCACACGGGGAGAATCCCCCACAGCTACCACCGCCCGCTCACCTTCCTCGGCCAGCAGATGCACCATGCGCACGTAGATGGACGCCACCATTTCCAACGCCTCATCCCGCTCCCTCGCAAGTTTACCGATCTCACTAGCAGAATACTGGGCCAGCGCGGTGACCTCGGTCGCGGTTGCCTTGGTTGCCTCACCTTTAACAAACGGAGCCAAGAGCGATGCGCGCTGAAGATCCCCGTCAATCTGCGCTAGGTATCTGTCATAATCTACAGACAGAGAAGGTTTTGGCACAGCTTGAAGCAGAGCGCCGAGCGGATCGGTGCTCTCGGTCTCAGCTATTGCGCCATCAATCCCCGACGTCAGCTTGGCCATTTCCTCGGCATTAAATGCATCCTTTCGAACCAGGAACTGTCGACTATCCCTGCGCACCGCGTTGGCCATGAACGACCGAAACACGTTCTTTTCCACGAACTGGTCATAGACACGGGACAACGTTGAATAACCTTCCAACGGTCTATCGGGTTTGGTTGCATAGTAGAGCGGTGCAATGGTTGGCATCGGGCGCCCGTCATAGTCCACCAACGGAATCTCAATCCTTTTCAACAGCTTCTCACCCTCGGCCAAATCTGGCGACCAGGCCAGGAATCGGTTGTTTTCCAAATCCCACAGCTCAACCACGTTCACATATAGATGCGAGGATGGAACCTCGGCACCCACACGAGGCGCCTGGCCAGATGGAGAACCGCCCGCCGGATTGAAGTAAAACGACTTGGCCACGGGTTTAAAATCCCGTGCGCCATACAGGCGCCGCGCCTCACTAATCGGCAGGTAATAGGTGTGGCCTATGTAGCGAGCATCAGACCAGCGCTCGGCGTCTAGATCCACGATGCATTCCCAGGGAGGGACTGCGCGAAGAGCCACCCTGTTAATCAAATCGTCGCTTTCCTGCGCAGCCAGCTTTAGACCAGCCCAGGGATAAATGAGAGCCAGACGGGTCGCCCGTTCCAGCTCGGTGCGTTGACGGTGCAACCAGGCATTGACCACCGCAGACGTAATCTGCGCATCACCCGTGGCCGAGCTGTCATGGCCAACCACCATCGCAGGCGCACGGGTAAACAGCGCCGCCACATACGCCTCCACATAGGAGTAAGCATCCGAGGTCTCAACCCGAATAGAATGCTCACCAAATAGATCCCCTTTGTGGAGGCGCCAAAACTCGCAATCATACAGCGCACGCAGGCGCCGCATCAATCCACGGTCTCGATCCCAGCGCTGATTATGTTCCGCCAAGGCCGCACGAATCAACGCGATATCGTCAGACACTGTCATGATGGTTTCCCCTTAGCTGTACCGACGAAGGCCAACGCCAGCTCGGCTCTTGAGCCTATCGGCCCTGGTTTTGAGAATCAGTCTATCAACCTCATTGCGCCGCCGTACAGACAAACCACGGGAGGCGAGCACAGCCAACGCCAGAGATACCGCGCCGTCGCAGTGACCCGCCGAGGTACGTGGCAGCACCACCCGGCCAACTTCATCCACGGCCACCATGCGCAGGTCGGTGAGTGTAGCCGAATCCACCTCCACAATCGCCCCGGTCTCGATAGCCTGGCGAAGACCAGACCAAAGAAGCGCACGGCTACGCGTGGACGTGACGGGTGGTTTTCCATCTTCTGTAAACAGGCGCACTCCAGCGCCTGTATATCCAGACCGTATCGCCTCAAAATACCCGTGGCCGTGGTTGTTGTACTCGATAGCCAGCCGCGCGCCATACCGCAGCACCGTATCGGACACCATCGCCAACGCCTCGTCAAAGGTGTGGACGTTGCTGCGCCACGTGGCCACCACCCGACCCGCCGTCACATCCAACACCGTCAACGAGCTGTCATCCAGACCGACACCGCCAGACGGGTCGAACCCGGCCACATATACATGGCCAGGCTGCGCATCCACCAACAGACACCGACCCGAAGAGGCGCCCTCATGCACCGCCAGCAGACCCAACACCGCGTCGCTGAAATAGGCGCCCGCCGCTTGCGAGTAGGCATCCGACACCGTCAACGGATATTCCCGACGAAACAGCACATCCCCGATCTTGGACACCTTGGCCAGCCTCCACAACATTTGGCCACGTGTCAGATTGTTGGAGACCCGGTATTGTTCATCGTCATCCGATAGCGCCTGGCCATCGTCAGGACAGCTGTACTCAGGCACATCCCGCCACGGGAAGAAGAGCACCCGCCAAGATGCCTCCCCCCGCTCGGTCTTTTGGATCGCCATATGGAGCGCATCGCCCCAATGGTTCGCCGTAGACTCAGCCACGACCTGGCCACCAGGCGCCAGAGATCCCTCGGTTGTTGCCAGCAGCTCGGCGCCGTTTGGAGCAAACGCAAACTCAGATAGCCAGATGCCTTGCGCAGTAAACGACCGGGTACCCCCATCATCCTGCGCACCCATCGCCAGCACCTCGGCGCCGCTGTCTTCCAACTCCATCGCCGTGGAGCTGGACACAGATAGCGGCCTGCGCAGCTCCACCGGGAGCGCGTCATAAAAGCCGCGCACCATGCGCAGCAGATGTTTGCTGGACTTTTGTTTGTAGCTGAGAATGACCAGGGTGACAGGGTCGGGCGACGTAAACCAGACCCAAAAGAACCAATAGGCCACCAATGTGGAGGCGCCGATTTGTCGGGGCTTTAGAACCAACACATCTTCCCCGGACTCCAACGCCTCGAGCAAAACTGTTTGCTGCGCATTGAGATTGAACGGCACCATGCGCCCGGTCTTGCTGCGCACCTGGAGTCTTGGAGCCAGGCGCCGCACAGGTAGCCAGCGCCGCCAACTCACAGATCCCCCAGCAACCGCAGCACCGACGCAGGCGGAGACCCAGGCTGCGCAGGCTGCGCACCCCCCGCATCCGCCGCGCCTTCTTTGTGGTGGTACTGCAACCGCGCCCGTTCCAGCTTGCCCAGCTCCACAACCAGATCCAAAACCCAATCAGGAATAGCGCCCGCTTCCAATGGAGCTTCAGCCGCCAAGATTAAACTATATGTCAACGCCTCATAATCGCGAGCCTTTACAGCGCTCTTGACTTGTGGCCAGCACTTCCGTTCGCTCATCGGTCTTTCCTGTCTTGTGTAGTGTCTTGGACATTATATCGGAAACACCGACAAAAGCCGAGACCGCAAGACAGTAAGACAGCAGGTTTCCAAACCTGCGCAGGTTGGCGGGAAACAAACCATCATCAAACCTCTTTTGTCTTTCTTTCTTTCTGTCTTACTGTCTTAAGAAAGAAATAATAAGGGAACAAAGACAACAATAGCAAGACAGATGGCAAGACAGATAGCAAGACAGAAGACAGGTAAAAACGTCCCCCACTCCAAAACCGTTCCTGTTATACTGGCCAGGCACACAGAAGGAGGACAGCAGATCATGCCCAGATACAAACAACTGGCCATCGCACCAGAGCTGCACCAAGAGATAGCAGAGCGAGCACGAATAGCAGAGCAACCAGCCGGGGCATTTGTTGCGCAGCTATTGCGCCAAATCTTCGACGCCACATCCCCCGCCGATGCCTCACCACTACCCCCAGAAACGCCGCCGCTCATGCCCTGCGCAGACCTGGCCGCTTTGCTTGGATGCACCACCAGCGCCATCCGCAAGGGATGGAGAGGCGAAGAGCGTTGGACGATCCACGTGCCTGGAAGAGTAGGCAGACGCCCCACGCTATACCCCACGCGCCCGCTACCCATCACCGTGGAAGATGCGCAAGACGCCGCCGTGAGAGTATGTAAAGCGCTCGGCACAGATCCAAAGACCGCAGCCATTGAGGCGCCAGACGGGACACAATACCCTGCGCAGAAACAAGACGAGGCGCCGCCCCTGTTCATATAAAAGACGGGCGCCGCCCACCTCAGACAGCGCCCGCCCCACACTCACAAGAAGGAACCAAGAAGGAACCACCATGGACAATAACACGATCCTAATTCTAGATGCACTGTATCCCCAACGGGACGACCTGGCCCAGATCCCTTGGAGCCGTGGCACCGACCAATACACGAGCACCGGACTGTTTAAAGAGGGAAACCCGCGCACCGTGGAAGCCTGCGCAGAGGTCGTCTCTTTGCTGTTTGATGCCGATGCTGTGACCCTGTATCGGAGCGACCGACACGCCGCCGGGTTGCCTGCGTTTGAGAAGGTAGCCGACTACAAAGCCGCGATGTACGCACTACCAAAGCACGACCGCCGGGATTTGTTTGAGCGCCTGGACACGCTCGTATCCAAGGCGCTGGCCACCGTGCTTGGCCACCCCACCGCCAAGGTCTTCTCTGGTTGGGGCTTCCATTACTACTTCTGTTTGCATCCAGATGTAGCCACACAGAAGGCCAGGCTATCCGCCGTGCACCAGAAAATACAAACCGAAGTCGGACGCGTGGTAGCCGAGCGCAGCGGACGGGACGACCTGGCCAAGATCCTTGATCCCACCCACGATGTTGGCGCACGGGTAGCTAGGCGCGTAGGCAGCTACAACCACCGAGCACCAGGCGCCCCGCGCCAGTGCCGCATATTGAGCGGAGACCACACCCGACGGATCACCGCCGAAGAGCTGGAGCACATAGAGCGCAGCCTGGCCACACCCATGCGCAGCCCAAAGAAGACAGCGCCGCCGCCATCCACCTCCACCAGCTCCGCACCAAACACCATCGATTGGACAGCGCACCACGAAGATGGACAGACCTGGAAGGCGATAGCCGACCAGCTATCGGATGGAGCTGTTTATAAGGTGGTGTGTCCGTTCGGCGGCACATCCAAGGGGAGCGGGTTCATCAAACGCACGAGCGACGGGCGCACGTTCTACCGCAGCCACCCGCTCGGCAAAACGTTTTGGATGGAGCAGACCCAAGGACGGGCAGAGCTGAAACAGAAGCGCGGACAGGATGGAGAACCGACCGGGCCAGCAAATACAATCTCCAACGTCTACCGTCTACTGCAACAAGACGACGGAATCTCTTTATGGTTCGACAGCTTCAGACAGCGCCACATGTTCGGCGAAGACGTGTTGGACATACCACGGGCGCAGACCGCAATTCGCCGCCATGCGCAGGACGTGTATGGATGGACTATGAGAGTAAGCCGGGAAGATGTGGCCGTGGCTATGGTAGACGTAGCCGAGGAAAACCCCAGCAACCCGCTCGAGGCCCGCGCCCGCGCCACCACATGGGATGGAACGGAGCGCCTGGCCACATGGATTCCGGCCACGTTCGGCGTGGAATCGACCGCCCTGTATCGAGCCATCGGGCGCCGATGGTTTGTATCCATCGCCGCCCGCATATGTCGCCCAGGCTGCAAAGTAGATACCATGTTGATTCTTCAGGGGAGACAGGGGACATACAAAAGCGAGACGTTCAAGACCATAGCTGCGCACCTTGGCGCCGACTTGGTGTTGGATACCCGATTGGATTGGAGCAACACCACGAAGTCCCGCCACCTTCTATCGGGCCGCCTGTTCTACGAAGACGCCGAACTAATGTCCATGCAGCGGGCGAGCGGGGACGAGCTGAAAAACCTACTCTCGAGCCGAACCGACAGCTACATTCCACCGTTTGGCCGCACCGAGGTTAGCCGCCCGCGTACCGCGCTCATCGTTGGCACCACCAACAACAGAGAGATCCTCACCGACCAGACAGGCGCCCGACGGTTTTGGATTGTAGACGCCGAGCGCAGCCCATACCAAAAGGCCGACCTGGCCTGGTTGCGCCAGAACATTGCGCAGCTCTTCGCAGAGGCCATGCACCTGTTTGACAACGGGGAGCAATGGTGGCTCACCCCCTACGAGCAAGACGAAGCCGACCGCGAAAACGAATCGAGGACAGAAACCGACCCGTTGCTAGAAGCCGCCCGCCAGGTCTTCCACTATTCTAGTGGGGGCATTGACTGCGGTTTTACCGCTAGCGCATTCATCGAAGCCATCGGCGTGAGACAAGACACCGTGCGAGACAAGCGACTAACGGCCAAAGCGGTGTCTTCTATCCTGCAAAGCGCAGGGTTTGAACGTGGCCGTACCTACCAACATGGCCAGCAGGTCCGGGTTTACTACCGACCAGACATAGTGGATACCGACGGTCTCACAGGTCTCCACTCACTCACCACACCCACACACATAAGGAGCGCATGTGCATAGCCTATACCTCAGACACCAAGAGCAAATCGTGTACAGAAAGAAGGCATACCCCACCATAAACACCTTGGCCGACGGGATCATGGCCATACGAGCACGGGCGCCGCTTGGCCGCGACCAGCTCACCACGGCACACCTAAACCCAGACGACGCCATGAGCTTGCTAGCTGATTCCATGGCCGTGGATAGCCTGCTACTCAGAGCAAACGAAACCGTTTGGTTGTTAGGTGCGCAGCTCCACACCGATTCCAGCATCCCCACCGGGACGTTTGAAATCCGCGCACACCTCATCACAAAGGAGAACCCATGCCTACCATGAACCTCTTCCCCCTTGTCCGAATCTATTTGGACGGGCTTGGATACGCCGCACGAAACAAAGCAGCGATGGAGCCGCGCACCATACGAGAAAGCAACAAGGCGCACGACCGAGCAAAGGTGCTCGCAGCTCTGCTCAGTGCGCTGGAGATCCACCCGACCACACAGTGGGGAGCTGCGCACTGGTTCGACCGCCGCCATTTGGAGCGCCTGTATATTGACCTCGGCAAGCGCCGGGGCATCATCGAGGCGCACGGCATCCGAGCACCCAGCACACGGGAACAAACGTTGGACTGGATTGGCCAGATGTTGGCCACCATGAACTTAGAGCTGGAGACCAGCACCGATCCCGACCGTGGCCAGGTGTGGCGCGTATCGCCCACATCAATGGCCAGCGCCTTGGACGATAGCGCAGACGAATACCAGCGCACCAGACCAGCCGACGGCTACACGCCGAACCCCAGCGAAATCGCGTTTTTCTCGTTGGGCATTGTAGCCAGGCCGCATCTATAAAAGTATTTGTTCAAAACTGGTTGCGTTATATGTGAGCGCCGGGTATCTTGTTTGTGTGTGGTTCACTTCCCCACACTCACGAGGTACCAGATGGACGACATGAGTTTCATCGAAGAGATTGAAGACTTCTCCAACAGCCCCGAAGCAATCGAAGCGATGTTGTTGGACATGGCCAAAGAGCACGACGGCGAATGAACACCTCACCCCCATGCTGCGCAGCATGGGGGTTTTCTCACAAGGAGCAAAGACAATGACCAAGCAACTCACAGCCCCCGCCCACATGGAAGGCCTGACCATCGCAGAATCCATCTACTGGATTTGGCGCGATGACTACGCCCAAGATGGCGTCTGCATTGAATGGATGTGCCTGGCCAGCGCGGTGCGCACCGACTTTGATTCGTGGGACGTCCCCACCTACGTCTTTAAGGACGGGTCATCCATCAGCACCGAAGGCCGTTTGATCTACGTAGGCGAGCCAATCGACCCGACCGTATAGCCACAGGGTTTTCCACAGCTATGCACAAGCCCCGGCACACGCCGGGGCGTTTTACTTTTGCAGGAGCTGGCGAACGATGGACAGACTTTCCAGGATAGCGGTGTGCTCCGCCGCGTGACGCTCCGCCATATCGTCAATCTGTTTTAGGTGTCGGTTTACTGCGCCCTCAATCAGAGGGACAATCTTTGTAGCCACCAGCTTATAAATGCCAGCACCGACCAGCAGACAAACCAGGAGACCAGCACCAGGCCCAGCCAGGTAAGGCGCCACCGACTCGATTGACATCACACCCCCCTATACATGCGCAGCGCATCGAGAAGCACACGAGCCATCGGGCGACTATAAGCCACCGTGGGACTCGTAGAACTAGCCGGGTCATAAGCCGCCAGCAGCTCGGCCACCACATCCGCCGGAATGATTACAGGGATAACCACACCGGACACATCGATGAACTGGCCATGTTCATCCACGGTTTGGACGGTCGCATCTTGAATCTGTGTTGTGTCTGCTATTGCGTAAGCCATTAGATTTTCACCGTCAGAGCTTTGTATTTGATGCTGAACTTCTGTTCATCGCCCGCGCTCACAGTGCTCGCCGTGGTATTCAAATTGCCGACGCCGATCATCAACCGGAGCGGTAGCGAGGTAGAGCCGTAGAGGTTTGCATTGCGCGAGACATTGCCCGACGCCACGTTGAGCGCGTCGTATCCCTGGCCACACACCGCGCCAACGCCGCCGCCGCCACGGTGCGCAACAATCACCGCATAGCTTTTGTTGTTGACCTGTGTCGCCGTGCTGATTGTCCAGGCGCCGTAAAGATTGTTGGAGCCAACGTATTTCCCAGCAAACCCGCCCGCTGCGCTCATGCTATTGGCCGGGTCTAGGTTTGGCCACGGTGCGTGCGCAGCAACAATCGCCTGATCGAAGTTATCCACGGTGCCATCGATTTCCATGCGAAAGGCGATTACAGCCAGATCCCCCGTGGTTACCGTGGTTCCATCAATCACGAGATCTTTGTACCACCGAGGCGCCACATGGTCAGCCCCCGCCGTCCAAGAGTAATCGCTACCATTGGCAGCAGCTCCCCACCGAACCCTCATAAATCCGCCGCCGACGTTGGTCACGGTGTCGAGCTTTAGGCCGCTATCTTGGAGCGTCCAAGATCCATCGGTCAAATCTACATCGGTCCATGGAAGATTATACAGGCTTGCGCCGCCGCCGCCGCCGCCGCTTTTGGGGGGGGGAATGACTACGGTCATTGTCCAGACTCCGCAAAGGTGCGAGCTGTCAGCACCACCACCACATCACCGACCAACGTACCGTCACCCTTGACAGCCAGCAGAGGCGCCCAGGACTCAGAGCCAACGCGGAGAGGTTGCAACCAGGCCGCAGCATCACCGACAACGGATTGAATATTTGTACTTGTGGCCACGGTATCGGACGCGGTGAGCGCCACCCCGGTCTCTGAATAAGCAACCAGGTCATCCGGCACCGCAGCCACGACAGCAGACGAGGCGCCCGCTGGAGTATCGCCAGTGATTAGTTTGATATCGATATTCCCATTGACCACGCCGCCGCCCGTCTTCAGCCGATACCGACCCTGCAACAGCGCACCGGATACGCCAAGGCCACTTGCCCGCAAGCAATGCCAATCGGTGTTCGCAGCGATGGTAAATGTGTGT
>Ga0208898_1001262_pt1 | contig 17088 bp, 16 predicted proteins | sample VirMetDEL_Mar_4_FD_184513 | JGI IMG/M metagenome (GOLD analysis project Ga0208898, IMG submission 184513) | Aqueous microbial communities from the Delaware River and Bay under freshwater to marine salinity gradient to study organic matter... | ecosystem: Environmental > Aquatic > Marine >...
AAGGTTTCGTAGCCGGTGCAGGCTCGTCTCTCATTGCAGGCGGTAACCTTAAGGACTCCCTGAAGGCAGGCGCTATCGGCGCGGTAACTGCCGGTGCAGTAAGTGGCGTGACCCAAGGAGCAAGCGCCTTTAAGTCTACTGCAGCGCCTACTGGTGCTCCGGTGACTACTTCTGTGCCCACGGTGGATAACACCGCGCTACCTGATCTTGCAACAACGGCAAGAGAAACAGTGGCGGCAGGGACACCTATGCCGGGCATAGATACAGCGGCTATTGATCAAGCGTCACAATTAGCTAGGTTGACCGAGCCTAGCGCGGCGCAGTCTTTTGCTGCAGGTCCTCAAGGGGCCGCTATTTCACGCTCAGCTATTCCCCCTGCGCCTTCTATACAGTACGGAGACCCTCTTGCTGCCCCCGGAGCGGCTACTACCCGTTTTGCAACCCCTGTTACCACAGCGACCCCTGCTCCAGTCCAAAGCGGGGTGGCTTCTTTAGATAGGGCGGCAATTGATCAAGCTTCACAGGCCGCAAGGCTCAGAGAAATTACAGGCGGGCAAACTGCAGCTACAGGCGGTCAAACCGCCCCATCAAGTTTCTTTGGTAACATAAAAGAAACCTTTGCTCCGGGCGATGCGACTTTTGGTGACAGAGTAGGAAGCCTGAAAGACGCTTTCTCTCCGGCCGCCCGTCAAGCGGCAAGCGAAACAAATAAAATGCAAGGCATAGCCGATAAATTTTATGGCGGAGATGTAGAGTTACTTAAAGCAAAAGTAGCAAGTAACACAGCGCCTGCAGTAGTTAACGATCTGGTTACGAAGGCCTTCGCAACTAATACAATCTCTAACTACCTACCTCTAGCCGCTGCAGGCATGGGCATCGCCGGATTATCCGGAGCATTTAGCCCTGAGCAGCCGCAAGTACCGCCCGGCTTTGAGGGGATGATGGATTCCCCCGGCCAACGATTGCTAGAGCAGTATCCTGAGCGTTACGGCCTGAGCTTTGGCGGTGTGAATACGATGTCGCAGACTGCGCCGTATCAAATGTATCGCCCCTACGGTGCCGCGACGGGAGGCAGTACGTCTGACTTCCCACGTAAGAATGGCCACATAAACGGGCCGGGCACTGGTACATCTGACGACATCCCCGCAATGCTCAGCGACGGCGAGTTTGTATTCACCGCCAAGGCAGTACGCAACATGGGCAACGGATCACGGCGCAAGGGCGCTAAAAAAATGTATGCACTTATGAAGAAATTAGAGGGCCGCGCCAATGGTTGATATGACGTATTCAACCCAGTACGTACGTGAAGCGCCAGAAATTGAAGCGTACAAGCTTGGGCTAATTAACGAGGCTCGAGAGCTTTACAATCAGCCAATGAACCTGCCCGCCGTTGAGGCCGCAGCGCTTTCTGGCACTGAGCTGCAGGGAATTGACTTTGCCAAACAGGGAGTAGGGGCGTTTGAGCCTTACATCCAAGCGGCCTCTCAAGGCGTCACTCAAGGCATGGACCTCACTCAGCGTGGCGCGTTAGCGGCGGGCGCTATTGAAACAGCGCCTATGTACCAAGCCGCTCAGGACATGATGGGGCGTGCAGTTCCTGTTATTGGTCAAGGCATTGGCGGTATTTTAGGCTCTGCTCAAGCGTATGATCCTAATCGTAGAACGGCGCGCACGTTCAGTAGCTTAGCGGAACAGCAGGCAGACCCTACCGTTCGTCAGTTGAATTCAATTAGTCAGCAACTTAGTGGAATGGACCCGCAGTCACAAGAGGCACAGGCACTGCGGAGCCAATTTACACAGCTTGAGCAGGGTATGTCTCAGACCCCCGCCGAAGCTTACATGAACCCCTACCAACAGCAGGTAACACAAAATGCTCTTGGTGAGATGCGCCGTCAGGCGAATATAGCCCAACAGGGCCAAGCAGCCCAAGCAGTAGGTGCAGGCGCATTCGGCGGCACTAGAGAAGGTGTTCAACGCGCTGAAACCGAACGCGGTATTCAAGACTTAATGCAGCAGCGAATCATGCAGGACTACGCCAACAACTACGCGCAAGCGCAGCAGGCGGCAATGCAGGGATTTGAGTCTCAGCAGCAACGTCAACTGGCCGGTGGTCAGGCGTTAGGTCAGGCCGGAATGCAGTTCGGTCAACTTGGACAGGGTATCGGCGGTTTGGCTGCACAGCAGGCAGGTGTCGATATTAGCAAGGCAGGCGCATTGGGTAGCCTTGGCGGCCAGATGGGTTCGCTCGGCACGCAATACGGCGCACTTGGTCAGGCTACACAGCAGCTCGGCGCGGCAGACACAGGCTTGTTGATGGGTCTTGGTGGTCTCGAGCGTCAGGTTGAGCAAAGCCAAATCGACGCGATTCGATCCACGCAAATGCAAGAGGCGATGGCGCCTTATCAGCAGCTTGGATTTGTTTCAGACATTTATCGTGGCGCACCAACCACCTCAATGGCACTAACCGCTCAGACCGCCCCTAGCGCGAGCCCGCTGCAGACAGCGGTAGGCTTAGGAGTAGGCGCGTTGTCCACGGCAGCCGGTGCACAGAAAGCAGGGTTATTCTAATGAAAGAAAAGCTTCAGATGGTTGATGACGATCAGGTCGAAAACGTCGGGATTATGTCCGGCTTTATGGACGAGATCGACGAGTTACTGGAAGAAATCTCCGGTGAAGAGCAAGAGGAAGGTGACGACGCCGACATGGCGCGGATGATGGCACGCACGCCTGACTCACCTGAAATCCTCATGAATAACCTTCGTGGTGACATGCGTTCAATTGACGCGCGCCGTGAGGAGCTTGCCGATCTGGTTGGATTCCGTGAAGCAGAAGAAACGCCTGAGGGTGTTCTTGCGTTGCTGCAGCCGATTCTAGCGCAGCAGGCCGCGCCTGCTATGCCTATGCCTGCACCTATGCCACAGGGCATGCCTCCTGAAATGGCAGGAATGGCGCCACCTCCTATGCCTGCGGGTCCTGCACCTGCGATGGCCGGTATTGGTGGATTGCCCATGGACCAAGGACCTGCGCCTATGGCGATGGCTAACGGAGGCATGGTTCAGTATTTTAAAGACGGTAACGGGGAGCCACAAGGCTCTGATCCGGGGGGCGTTACCAAATTTGATCCAACTCCTCCAGACACTAGACTGTCCGCATACCCTATTGAAGAGATTCAGGCAGCGTTAGCTCGTATTCAAGCGGCCAACTCTAGTGTGCCTACACTTAGACAAGGGGTTGAAGAAAACCTTCCTCTTCTCCAAGAGCTTCTTGGAAGCGATCCGAAGGATACGCAGGCGCAAATGCTGTTTGACATTGGTCAGGCGGCGCTTGGCTATGCCGGTAACGTAGGCCCTGACGGGCAGCCGCTTCGTGGCTCTGCTGCAGCAAGACTGGCAGGCGCTACGCGAGAATTGCCCGGCCGTATCGGCGCACGTGCAGCAGGCATGTCTAAAGAGGCGCAAGCCCTTAAGATGGCAGCACTGCAAACAGCGCAGGGCGAGCGTTCTGCAGCACAGGCGTTGGAACTCGAAAGAAGTAAAAACCAAGTTCGTCCAATGTCAGATACTGAGAAAGCACAGTACGGTATAACGGGTGACGCAGCCAACTTGCCTTGGGTAATGAAAGGGGGCGCTCCTACCTTGCCGGGAGGATATCCAACACCTCCTACGGTTGCTGATCCTAACGCAAAAGGTTTGGAAAAATATTTAGAATCTCTTGCTACTAGCATGACTAAAAAACAGGAGGAAGCATCTAAATCAGCAGGCCTTTTACCCGAAATAGACAACCTTCTCTTGCTTTCAAAGGCCGCAGGAGAAGGAAGGGCTAATCAAATTTTAACGGAGTATTTCCCTGCATATAACGAGGTTGGGGCAGCTTACAAAAACGTAGTTAGCCGATTACTTCCTCAGATGAGAGCGCCCGGAAGTGGTGCTCAGTCGGATAAAGATATTGAAGTATTGCGAGCAGGTTTTGGTGGACTTGAAGATACTGCTGCAGTCCGTGAGCTTGTACTGCAAACAATGAGAAGAAAATCCGTACTAGATAACCAAAAATTGACTGTGATAGGCCGCATAGGCTTACCTCCAGAGGACGGCGGTCTTAGTATTTTGGAAGCTAACAATGAGATATTGAAGTTAAACGATCAAACTGTTATGCCTCCAGAACTCGTATCGGCACTTGCTGCAGTTCTTCCTGAAGGAGCTATGGAAAGAATTTACAGTGGACCAAATGAGAATACGGGTTCAATTAGGTCTCCAGAAGAAATAGCTGCCGCTCTTGAAGCGGTAGCGGCCGGGATTGAATAGGGGTAAATATTAAATGGAAGAGATAGAACTCAGCCCTGCCGATCAACAGATATACTCTGATTTCTTAGCAGGTAATAGAGCCGACCTTGCAGGTATGTCCCCTGAAGCAGCTAGACGTATTGCGGGGTCGCCTGCGGCCCCTGATCCCACATTGCTAGAAAAAACAGGGACTTTTATAGCGGAAACTCCCGGTAATGTGGCTGATTGGATGACAGGCGCTAATGTGGAATACCCTGAGTTAGGCGGAGGACAATTTCCTAAAAGCGCTACTGCATCTGACATGGCAAGGTATCAGGCGCTTATAGCATCGACACTAGATGATTATAAGCTAGAAGAGGGGATTAAAAATATTTTTCCTGATGCTAATACCGAATACGACAAGTTTGGAAACCTTCTTGTAACTCTTGAGGATAAAGACGCGGAAGGAAATGTAATTGGGTCGTCTACGTTTTACCCTAACCCCAGAGGCTTAGATTTACCTACCGTTTTCCAAGGTGTAACCGCAGCGGGGGCCGTGCCTATTTCAGAAATGGCCGTCGCGGGTACTTTAGGAAAAGGAGCAGTCCAAGGATACAGAGGCGCTGCATTAACTGCGGCCACAGAGGCCGCTGTCGCAGAAAGAGTTTCCTCTTCTTTGACCGGTCTTCCTTATGATTGGTCGGCCCCTGCGGGAGGAGCTGTATTTGGCCCTACTTTCTTGGGTTTGGGTAAAGCTTTTGGTAAATCATGGCCCTATATAAAGTCTAAATTTAAAAACAACCCGTCGGAAATATTAAACTCTGACGGGACGCTTACCGAATCTGCACGGGATTATATCCAAGGACAAGGGATTGACCCTGATGAAGTACAGGGTTCCCTGTTCCTGAGTTTTAAAAGCCTTGTTGAGGATGGATATATCCCAGACGAAGCTCTAATTAGAGCACAATCCCAAGGACTTCCTGTCCCTATAGATTTAACTACTGGTCAGCAAAGAAATGACTATGGGTTGATGTTGTGGGAGGACATGATAGCCAAAGGTATGACTGATGCGGATGCTACAAAGATTCTTAGGGAATTTTATGATGCTCAAGTAAAAGCCGTAGAAGCTAATGTAGAAAAAATCCTTTCAGGTATCGGTGGCGGACAAAGAAGATCGGGGGCTATAGAGGCTCAAGAGATCTTAGAAAAACAAAAAGCTCAAGTAAAAGCCGAAGCAAACGCCAAGTATGATGCTGCTAGAGCAGAGCAGCAGGCTTTTTTGAACCCGCAGTCTGCCCAACAATTTGCAGACGGTCCAGAGGGCCTAGATAAAGCCCTTTCTAAATTTGCCCGAGAAACTACGCCAAAAACGTGGCAACTTGTTGATACCATAAAACAAGAATTGCGGGACGGCATGGACGTAAACCAAATAGAGGTCCGTCGTCAGCAACTAACTAGTGCATCAAAAGAAGACTCACCGGAAGGTGCGGCAGCCGCTGCCGCCAAAGAAGCTATCGATGATTACTTAGATAAGTATGTGACTTCCACTCTTTTTCAACTAACCGACGCAGCGGGCGAACCATTAACCCCACAGGCTATAACTCTTTGGAAAGAAGCTATCGATTCTTGGAGCGGATTTAGAAATAGGTGGGACACAAAAGGAATCCTCAACGACCTTACATCTAGAACAATGCGAGACGGTAAATTACAGTTTACCGTTGCGCCTGAAGACGCTGTAAATTATATATTTGGCACTAAATTTTTGGGGCTAGTAAACAAAAAAAATATAAACAGAGACCTGCAAACATTAAAAGAGCAACTGCCTGAAGATTTATGGAATCAATTAAGGGCCGAAGCGGCCGTAAAACTATTCGATGGAAGTTTAACTACTGCTTCGGACGCCGCGACGAGAGGGGTTAGTAATAAACTCAGCACGGCTTGGGCCACTGTAAGAAACGAAAACAAAGGGGTTATCGACATTCTTTTCACCCCAGAAGAACAGGGAATGATTTCTTCCCTTGCTAATGTTACTAGCAGAATTGCCAATAGAACTCAAAACAGATCTAACAGTGCTCCTGCCTTAGGGCAGATGGCGGCAAGACTGGCAAGTTCTTTGAACATAGATGTGGCATCAAGGCTTTTGGTGCCCATATATAAAGGAATAGCTGAGCCTGTTGTTGCCTCGGGAAAAGCAAAACTTACTACAAAAGGAAGACCTACCGCACCTAGACCAAGCCCTATTATTATTGGTGGAGCGTCCTCTACTGCACTTGAAAGCGAAAACAGAGAGGCGGCTAGTGAAGCAGTTAGCGGAGCGGTGGAAAGTGTTCCCTTTGTTGGTCCTTTTGTTGCCCCAATGATAAGGGATACCCTTGCTCCTATTCCTCCGCCCCAAGCTCGAGTCATGCCTAGCGCACCACCGACACGTGGCGTGCCGGGTCTTGGTACAGAGCAACCGGCTCCCGCTGCACCTGCCGTGGCCCAAGGACCTGTGAACTCGCAAAGCAGGGAGATGCTAGATCAGCTATTCCCCTTTGGCTAAAGACTCGTGGAACTCGTCGACTCGACGCATCCACAGGTCTTTATAGCCTTGGAACTCGCGGCCTGCGGTGGAGAACTCCGCAGTGCTGCCGTCTGATCTAACTGCCATTAACACAACCGCATTGTCGATATTAGTGCCGTGCATTTCATCGTGCGCTAAAGCATACGCCGCCAACTGGCAGAAATAGTCTTCGATCCACTCTCGCTTCTTTGGCTTGTTGCTTTGCTTAAAGTCGATGATGGCAGGCTTGTCTCGATACACTCCAACCAAGTCCGTGGTCCCCGCATACTTCTCCGGATAAAACAGAGAAACTTCAGAGCCCCAGATTTCATTCACGTTGTGAAAGTATCGGTTGATAATCTTGTAGCCAAGCTCGTAGCCCTTGCACATTTCCCAGTTCGTCGGGCGGGGCAGGTCTCGATACGCGACCATCCGTTCAATGACCTCGTGCAGGTAAGTGCCGACCAGTGACGCTTCGTTTTTAATACGCTCCGCCTCCTCTTCACCTACGCGCGCGACCCACGCATCAAGGCCACCTTTGTCTGCCTTTGTGGCCGACAGGATAGTCGTCACGCTCGGCAGTTTCTGCTCGCCGTAAATGTACCGACGGCCCTCGGGCAGGTCCTGACGTTGCAGGGAGATGTATTTAAATTTCTTTCGCAGTGGGATTAAATCAACCAATCTTTCATCTCCTCGCCAAGCACCTCGTTGGCTATGTCAATTTTGGAACGCAGGGCCTTGACTATTTTCTCGTCCACCGTGCCCGGCACCATAAGGTCCACGTAGGTAACAGACTTAGTCTGGCCGATTCGATGCGCGCGGTCCTCGGACTGCAAACGGACCTCAAGGTCAAAACTGTTACTATAATACACAACTGTATTCGCTGCTGTGAGCGTAAGTCCGTATCCGCCGGTCCTTGGGTTGCCAACAAAGAACCTGAGCTCGCTGTCGGGGTCTTGGAATTCACGGACCACGCGCCTACGCTCTTCGTCGTCGGTGTCACCGTAGTAAGTGCCGACGGCGTTCATGCCGTACTCTTTTGCAAGAGCAAGCTTGATGGCCTCGATGTCATGGCGATAGTTTGCCCAGATGATGACCTTGTCTGATGTCTCTTCGACCACGGACAAAAGTTCTTCCATCCGTTTGCTTGGAATGCTTATCTCGGTGCCGTCGTCGAGCTTCGAGTGGCCACAGGCTATCTGATGCAGACGCATGATCTGAGTCAGGGCGTTAACCGTCGTCGTCATTCCTTTGTCGAACAGGGCCAGAGCAAGAGACGACATCTCGTCGTAGGCCTTGCGCTGCTCTTTGGTTAACTCGACCTCACGCTTGACGAACACCTTGGGAGGCAGATCGAGGCACTCTTCTTTGGTGATGCGGTAGGCAAACTTATCAAGCTTCTCTTTGAGCTCGTCAAGCTTGCGGTAGCCGACGATCTTCTTGAAGCTATGGCTGCCCATGTGCTTCTCAACAAGAATCGCATAGCGTGCGCGGAACGAATAAAAGCTTGGCGCGTTCAGGCATTCCTCTGACAGGAAGGCGCACTGTTGGTACAGGTCCATAGGCGAACGGGTGACCGGCGAGCCTGTCATGATCCGTCGATAAAGAGCCTGTTGCCCTACCTTCAAGACGTTCTTAGCACGCTTGGCCGTAGGTGTTTTGATCGTGGTGCTTTCGTCGATGGACATAAAACACTTGGTATACATTGCGAAACGCTTGGCATACTCAAAGCCTTTTGTCGTCGACAGGGCCTCGACGTTCATCACGAGAATCTTTAAATCCTCTGTGACCTCCCACAGGTTTTCAAGCTGAGCCCTCTCAGCTTTACGGGGGTTAGGGGTCCAAAGCGCAGTGCGATGAATCACATGGTCAGGCAAATGCTTGGGCAGTTCTTCGTCCACCCAGTTACGGTAAACACCCTTCGGCGCTATGATAAGTGCCGAATTTATTTTGCCCACGTCATAAAGCATGGCCAGATTGTTAATGACCATGAACGATTTACCAGTACCCATGTCAGCAAAAAGTGCAGCTACAGGCCTTTTCCAGAACTGTTCTAAATATTTTTTTTGATGTGCAAACGGTTGATTTTTAAACCGATAGCGATCAATCCACAAGTTTTCCACAGCTTATCTCCTTTCTAGGTTTGCTTTTCGGTTGACACCGACTAGCCAACGCAGTGTATCATAGCGCCTCGCATTTGCGAAACAAACCAGAAAGGAGAATGAAATTGCCAAAAGTATTTGTTGTTTCTGAGACCCAGAAACATAATATTATTCCCGCAGCAGATTTCGGTGACATCGAAATTGTACTGCCGCCGAACCAAGCGCAGGTTATTTTTTCGTCCGGTCCGACTGTGCAAAGAGTCAAGCGGGCCTTAGAAGAGTTCTGCGACGACGACTACCTCTTGTTTATTGGTGACCCTACCGCCATAAGTATCTTAGCTGCAGTAGCGGCCGCTAAAAACTCTGGCCGGTACAAGGCGCTAAAGTGGGACAAGCAGGAGCGCCGGTACTTACCTATCCAAATCGATTTATTTCCACACAGAAGGGATAACGACGATGATTGATTTTGAAAAAGACGCAGAGGCGTTAAAGCTACAAGACGACGATATTGAAGGTATCGCAGCATTAGCAAAAAGAGCTAAAGAGTTAGAGAAAGAAGTCGAAGACCTTGAAGCGGTCACGAAAGAAAGAAAGGATCAGCTTAGAAAATTAACTGAGCAGTCCATCCCTGAAGCATTAACTCAGGTGGGCATGAAGGGTTTTGTGATGGATGATGGCAGCAGGATTGAGCTCAAGGCTTTTTATTCTGCAAGCATTTCTGCCGCACGTAGAGCCGAAGCGTTCCAGTGGTTACGTGATCATGGCATGGACGACATCATTAAGAACACCGTCAGCGTCCGGTTCGGACGTGGCGAAGACGAGCTCTGTTCTCGTCTGTTAGAGATTCTTGGCACGCAAGGCTACCCTGCTGAGCAGGCTGAGAAGATAGAGCCCATGACCTTAAAAGCATGGGTGAAGGAGCAGGTCGAGCGGGGCAATGAATTCCCAACCGAACTGTTTGGCGCTTACATAGGCCAAAAAGCAATCATTAAATCTTAAAGAGAAAAGGAAAAAGAGACATGGCTAAATCAGCAGAAGTAGCAGTAAAAGGTAACACAGCAGTCGCGTTAGCGATGAACTTCGAAGGTGACGCACAGAGCGGCTTCGAGCAAATGGATCAAGACGATTTTGCTCTACCGTTTCTACGAATCCTGACAAATATGTCGCCAGAGATTGGTGAGGTCGACGGCGCAAGCCCCGGCATGATCTACAACTCAGTAACTGGCGAGCTATTCGATGGCAAGAAAGGCGTACAGGTTATTCCCTGCACGTACATTCGCCAGTATATCGAATGGGCACCACGTGGATCGGGCAGCGGTGGACCGCTGAACATCTACCCCGCAACAAGTGACATCCTGTCCCGCACGCATCGCGAGCCGGGTGATAACAAGGATTACACAGACAGCGGAAGCTACATTGAAAACACAGCAAATCATTACGTGATGGTGCTAGACGACGCAGGCGTTCCAAGCCCTGCTCTGATCGTGATGAAGTCCACTCAGCTAAAGAAGTCACGCAAGTGGAACAGCATGATGATGTCGGTAAAGCTCACTGGAGCCAACGGCATGTTTACTCCACCTATGTACTCGCAAATTTACCGGCTTACTGTCGCGTCTGAGTCTAATGACAAAGGCAAGTGGCATGGTTGGGAAATTGAAAGAGTAGGCAGCGTTGAAGATGCAGGCGTCTACGAAACTGCAAAACAATTTGCTGCAAGCATTGGTGCAGGAGATGTAAAAGTGAAGCACCAAGATGAATCTAAGCCCGACACAGGCGGGGAGTCACACAGTCACTTTTAAGTCTGACGCCGGAGGGGAAACCCTCCGGCCTTTACCGAGAAAGAAGAATGGAAAAGCTAGATAAATTCATGGCCATCTTCGAAGGTTTGCACTGCGCCTACGGCACCTATCGAATCTCGGGTGAGCCAAATGAGAAAGGCAAGAGTACGGGTCAGGCGCTAGTGGTACGCAAGCCGCCGACCAAGGACCTGTGGCAACGCCACTTCGACGGCATAGACCCGTCACTCGGAATCATTCCAATACGCGCCGACAATACTTGTACGTGGGGCGCTATAGACATTGACCAGTACCCGCTAGACCTACAGGCGCTGATCGAGAAGATTAAAAAGCTTGGACTCCCGCTCGTGACGTTTCGCAGTAAGTCAGGGGGCGCGCACGTTTATTGTTTTACCAAGACCCCTGTACCTGCAGGCGATATGCAAAAGTATTTGACTGCATGCGGCGGTCTGCTCGGTGAGGCGGGGCGCGAGATATTCCCTAAGCAATCTGAAATCCTAGTCGAGCGTGGCGACACCGGCAACTACCTGAACCTGCCTTACTTCGGCGGAGAGAAAAGCCTGCGCTATGCGTTAAAGGAAGACGGTAACAGTGCAACGCTAGACGAGTTCTTCGAGATATACGAGGCCAACGTGCAAGACGCATTGGTCATGCCTAAGCCCCCAGAGAAACCTGATACGCCTGTGAAGGATGGGCCGCCATGCCTGCAGGCACTCTGCTCGCAGGGCTTTCCTGAAGGCTCACGGAACAACGGCATGTTCTCTGTCGGCATTTACCTCAAGAAGGCTTTCCCTGTCGGATGGGAAGACAAGCTGATGGAATACAATCACAAGTATTTTAATCCGCCTCTAGGCCTGCAGGAAATTGCGCTGATACAGAAGCAGCTTGATAAAAAAGAATACCGTTACAAGTGTAAGGACGACCCCATAAAATCATTCTGCAACCCTGCCCTGTGTAGGCAGCGCAAGCATGGCATTGGTGGCGATGGGCCAGACAGTCCTCAACTCACCTCACTGAGCAAGTACGCAAGCGAACCGCCACTGTGGTTCCTCGACGTTAACGGTAAGCGCATCGAGCTCGAGACTGAAAGCCTGTTTAACCAAATGTTTTTCCAAAAGGCCTGCATGGAGCGTTTGAATGTCCTGCCGCCGACAGTCAAGAAGTCAGACTGGGAGCAGCTCATTAACGAACTGTTAAGCGAGATGGTAGAACTGCAGGCCATAACTGAGGCAAGCGAAGACACTACAATCACTGGCCGATTCGCTGATCTTGTCGAGGAGTTTACAACGCACCTGCAGCAGGGAATGGACCGTGACGAAATTCTTATGGGCCGAGTCTGGACCGATGAAGAAAACGGTGTTTGTTATTTACGGATCAAGGACCTCGAAGCACACTTGAAACGAAACAACTTCGGTACTCTGACTGCGCCTAAGATGGCGCAGAGATTACGCGAGTTAGGTGGTGAGCCTAGCGCTATAAAGTTAAAGGGCCGCACGGCTAGAGTATGGAAGCTTCCTGTTTTTGAAAGTCAGGACTCGCCTTTCGATACGCCTACTAACAATGACTCGGTGCCATTCTAATGCTTACTAAAGTGTTTGGTCCGCCGGGCTCAGGAAAAACCACGTTCCTTCTTAACGTCGTTGAGAAGGAACTTGCCGACAATACGCTATCGAGTCAGATAGGTTACTTCTCGTTTACGCGCAAGGCAGCGGGTGAGGCCCGTGACCGAGCAATCAAGAAGTTCCCTAGCCTGAACGCCGAGACGGATTTCCCTTGGTTTCGCACGCTGCATAGCCTTGCCTATCACTGCCTTGGAGCAGGGGCCAAGGACCTAATGTCTGCAGAGGACTACTCTAACTTTGCAAAGGAAACCGGACTCGAAGTCTCAACATCGGTGCAGGGCGACGAGTATATCGTGCAGGCTGACAATGCCATCTTGAACGAAATAAACATCGCACGCATTCGAGGCATAGACCTGCGGACACATTACAACCGCAGCAGCATGGACATCGAATGGTTTTACTTTGAGTTTGTCGAGCGCGCCTATCGGAAGTTTAAGGCCGCACACATGCTGATGGATTTTACGGACCTGCTCGAGAGACTATTAGAACAGCAGGAACGACTGCCTGCACTCGAAGTATTGATCGTCGACGAGGCACAAGACCTGTCCCGCCTGCAGTGGAAACTGGTTATGGCATTGGCAGAGAAAGCAGACCGCACGTTCGTCGCAGGAGATGATGACCAAGCGGTATACACATGGTCCGGCGCTGACGTGGAAAGCTTCCTGTCTTGCGAAGGCGAGGTAAAGATTCTCGAGCAGTCTTATCGCGTACCGGCCAAGGTCCACTTCCTCGCCAATTCTATCGTCAAACGAATCCAGAAAAGACAGGAGAAAATCTGGGCGCCACGGCAAGAGCAGGGCGAGATAAATTACTACAGCCAATTTGAGCAGGTGGATATTAGCAAAGGTGAGTGGCTCATAATGGCCTCCACAAATTACATGCTCAACGAGCTACACAACTGGATCAAGAGCCAAGGCCTGCTCTTCGAGCGTAATGGACAACGGAGCATTGCCGATTCGGTGGTCACCTCTGTCATTGGTTGGGAGAGGTTACGCAAGGGCCAGTCAATTGGCTACGACGTTCTGCGACAAGTCTATAAGCATCTGCCTGCCTCCTCGATCAAGCGAGGATTTAAATCGTTAAAGCATGCTGACCCTGAGGCCCTGTACGACATGGCCGAGCTCAAGGCGAATCAGGGGCTGCTAACCGACGCCATCTGGCACGAAGCGCTGACCAAGATAGGCGAAGACAAACGCGACTACTTAATTGCTGTGCTGAGACGTGGTGCGAAGTTAGGCGCGAAGCCTGCCATACAACTGTCCACGATTCATGGAGCTAAGGGCGGAGAGGCGGACAATGTTTTGTTGCTCACGGACCTGAGCCCTAAGTTTGCAAAAGATTATGCAAGGAACGCCGATGATATTAATCGACTGCTGTACGTAGGCGTCACGCGCACAAGGCAATCGCTGCACATTGTGCTTCCAAAGAATGAAGAAAGAGGTTTTAGATTTTGAGCGAATGGACCCCACCACAACATTTCCCTGACTTGTCGGAAGCAAAAGAGATTGCCATCGACTTAGAGACTTGCGATCCAAACATGGAAAATTTCGGGCCCGGTTGGCCACGCAACGACGGCTTTATTGTCGGCTACGCAGTCGCAGTTGATGGATGGTCTGGCTACTACCCCATTGCACATGGCGGTGGTGGCAACCTCGATAAGCGGATTGTCGAATCGTGGATCACGGACATTCTAAAGCTGCCCTGCCCGAAGGTGATGCACAACGCAGCATACGACTTGGGTTGGCTACTGGCGTCAGGGTTCGAGGTCAAAGGAACAATTATCGATACGATGATTGCTGCAGGATTAGTCGACGAGAACCGATACAGCTACGCGCTTAACTCTCTGGGTTTCGACATGCTGAAAGAGATTAAGTCAGAGGAGCAACTCAAGAAGGCGGCTGCTGATTTTGGTGTGCACCCAAAGAAAGAGCTTTGGAAACTTCCGGCAAATTTTGTTGGCGCTTACGGCGAACAGGATGCGGCACTCACTTTGAAGCTTTGGCATCACCTTGAGACCCTGCTGAGGCAAGAGGAAGTCGAGTCTATCTTCCAGTTAGAAACTGAGATACTGCCGGTGCTCGTAGGCATGACTCGCAAAGGCATTCGCTTTGATAGCAACAAAGCAGTTGAGCTCATTGAAGAGCTCAAGAAGAGAGAGAAAAAGATGATGGCCTTTATCCGCAAGGAGGCAGGCGTGCCTGTCGATATGTGGGCAGCGGCAAGCATTGCAAAGGCATTTGATAAGTTGAACATCGGCTACCCGAAGACAGACAAGGGCGCGCCAAGCTTCACTAAATCTTTCCTTGAAGGATGCGATCACCCGATTGCCAAGGCCATTGTTGAGGTGCGCGAGATAAACAAGACGCACAACACTTTCCTGCAACCGTACCTCGATGCCAGTGAGGCTACTGGTCGAATCCATTCGCACATTAACCAGTTGCGAGGTGAAGGCGGAGGCACGGTCACCGGCCGATTGTCAATGAACCAACCGAACCTGCAGCAGGTGCCTGCACGTCATCCCGTAATCGGTCCAATGGTCAGAGGTTTGTTTCTGCCTGAAGAGGGCGAGCTCTGGGCCGCCAACGACTTCAGTTCACAGGAGCCTCGCCTTCTTGTTCACTACGCATCGCTGCTTAACTTGCCGGGCGCCGGTAGGATGGCCGAAGCGTACCAAGAGGACCCCGGCACCGACTTCCATCAAATGGTTGCAGACCTTGCGGGAATTGATCGTAAACAGGCCAAGACGATAGGCCTCGGATTGATTTACGGCATGGGCGTTAAGAAGCTCGCGATAGAGCTCGACATGCACGACGACGAAGCGAAGGAGTTGATCCAGACATTCCACGCGAAGGTCCCGTTCCTTAAGTCAACAATTCACGCCGTGCAAAAGCGCATCGAATACCCTGCCTCTGGCGGTTCGATCAGAACACTGCTTGGCCGCAAGTGCCGGTTCCCACTGTGGGAACCAATGGCATGGGGAATAAACAAGGCGCTGCCTTACGAAGAGGCTGCTGCAAAGTATGGCACACGAATCAAACGCGCCATGACTTACAAGGGTACCAACAAACTAATCCAAGGCAGTGCAGCGGACCAGTGCAAGAGCGCCATGCTCGCCCTACACAAGGCCGGGTTTAACATTATGCTGCAAGTGCATGATGAGATAGCTCTATCAGTAAAGAGCCGTGAAGAGGCCGAGGAAGCCGCTAAGATCATGCGCGAAGCGGTGGAGCTCGCCGTGCCAAGCAAGGTGGATGTTGAGATTGGGCCCAATTGGGGCGAGTCAAAGTAGCCCCGTATATTAGAATACTGTAAGCTTCATATACCAAACCAGAAAGGAGAAAACTATGCCGACAGGTGTTTATGTGCGACGACGTGTCCACAAAAATCGAAAGAGAAGACCCAAGGGTTACGTGCCCCCGCCTTCGCCGTCAAAGCGCGAAACTCCGTGGGCGAACCTATGCGTTCGGGCAGAGCACTACGCGATGCTGCGCGAGTTAGGGGAGTTCTACGAGGCGCCTCTGAGCAAGATTGCAGGGACGCTGATCACGCGCCATTTTCTTGATCTGTTAAAAGACAGTGACCCAGTCAAAGCCCATGCCCTTGAGCAGGAATACAAAAATGAAAAATACAGTAAGCAGCTCCTTGACCTTGCCGGTTGAGGTGGTCTATGAAATCCTGCCCGAAGAGTTCGGCCTCCCTGAGCAGGTGGACATCGTTGCAGTAAACATAACCGTCAGGGGTCCCTCTGGCAGGAAAAGAAAAGTCGACGTGTTAGCAATGTTAGATGAGGCGGAGGTATTCAGACTTGAAGACGAAACCGATCAGAAAGGAGAATGATGTGACAGTCTATAAAATAGGTCCCAACTGGTACAAATCTATGGTCACGATTGGCACGACGAAGCACACTTTTTTTGGGTATACCCGAGAGGAAGTTGCAGGCCGAGCTAAGCAGGAGATTGCAAAGAAGGAGATGCGAGATGTTTAAGCGACTCAAAGCAAAGCTGCTCGGCCAGAAGCCACTGGACCATGACGAGATTATGTTTGCCTACATGGAGGCAGCCAAGCACGTTAAGCCTGCACCGCTTTTCGCTAAGGACTTCGCTCGGCTTATCGAGGCTAAGCACGGAATCATTGGCCGGTACAAAACGGAGCCAATGAACTATGACGACTGAGGACCTAAGCAAGAAGCCCTGCCCCTGCGGCGAGACGATGGTGCAGATAATCGGGCACGACGAAAACGCTCAAAAACAATTGGAACCCGTGCGCCGAGGTTGGTATTGTTTTAGCTGCAGGCATTGGGAAGACGCAATTTTACGGGAGAGGATCGTTGAAGACTATTGACGAATTCAGCCGACTGGTCATCGAAATGTATGACCAGATGTGGGCCGTGGTCGAGGAGATGGAGGACACTCTGGACATCGGCCCCAGTGAGCTTATGTGCGTCTTGACTAACATGCTGTGCGACACGGCCCAAGGATCAGGGATTCGCAAGGAAGCGTTCCTGCAGATGATGGAAATGCACTACGATGTCGAGAGACAACAGAAAGAAATTTACGAAGAAGAGTTTACGGTCCACTAACTTATTGATTTAGTTAATTAAACTAAGTAGTAAAAAGTAGTTGACGGTAGTATTAAAATCGTGAGAAGATTCAGTTGTCGGGTTGGCCGACACCATACAGGAGAAAGATCATGGCTCAAGTTAAATTCGGAATTACGTTTTCTCTCAACGAATACGCTTACAGCGAAGTTGATAATTTCATCGAGTGT
>Ga0208898_1001265_pt1 | contig 17057 bp, 13 predicted proteins | sample VirMetDEL_Mar_4_FD_184513 | JGI IMG/M metagenome (GOLD analysis project Ga0208898, IMG submission 184513) | Aqueous microbial communities from the Delaware River and Bay under freshwater to marine salinity gradient to study organic matter... | ecosystem: Environmental > Aquatic > Marine >...
TAAATCCTTATCATCGTAATCAGGTGGTATTGATATGTTATAATTCAATAATTCAAACTCTCTCTCCTTTCTGTTTAATTTCATCTCTTACTAATATGATATATTTTTTTAAACGCACTTCAATTTTAATCACTTTCACTATCAGGCGTCCATACAGGCATTTTGTTTTTAGGTTTTTCAGGGTATATCTCGTGTGATATATCAATATCGTCTAAATGTAAATGATTTCCATCAGTTCTACACCATAAACAGGTTAAATATTCTACACTTTCGTATTCTTTACCAATAGGGGCAAAATAACGACGACATTTAAAACACTTCTTTAAATCATTCGGTAATACTTTTGTTTTTTTTTCTTTAATTTCAGGTTCTTTAATAGCAAAACCATTCTCGTCTAATTCTACACCATTTTTTTTTATTTTCTGCGTCATACGACACTTTTTACAAGTTTTCGCTAATAATCCTGATGTCTTAATATCTGTTTCGTCAGGTTTCCAATAACATCTACAACGAGGACATTTAGGATTAGGAGTATTCATTCTGCGTTTATTATACTTTTATTATACTTATTTCTTATATAATTTTTCATACAATTTATACATTTATTATACATTTATTATACTTTCGCTGGACTTTTTTTATTAGGTAGGTCATGCGGTTTTCTACATTTATCTACTTATATTATACAATTGTTATACTTTCGCTGTGCTTTTTTTATCAGGTCATTTCTACTATATTTTTTATGATGTAAAAATTATCGTCCGTATATTTAAAATCCTTATCGCTTCCGTATGATATTAAAATGTTATAAAGTTTCCTCGTTTTGGGGGTTTCTAATAGAAAAATAAGAACTGGAAACTTAATAACATCTATATTATCCTCTTTTTGCCGTTTGCGTTATACGCAGGTTATATAAAAATAATTTATTTTATTATTATAGCAAATGCTACAAATTATTTTAACTAAACCATAAAACTAATTAGTTAAATATAAAAATAACCATCATCTCATTTTTTTTACTTATACCGCATGCGGTTTGTATATGTTTTTATTCATCATCTTCAATAAATCCCATTTTATAACTATTATCCCATATCTGCTCTAAATATTCGTTACTTACAATATTTAATTTTGTATTTACTTCTAATTCTACATTTACTTTTTCCAATTCATATTTTATTATATAATTGCGTTTCTTCACTTCTTTATACCTATACCCAGTATCCTTTAATATCTCATTTAGGTATTTCATAAATACAGGCGATTTTCTCGTCTTTGGGTCAGGTGTTATTTTACAACCGATACTCTTTTTAAACTTATTGATTACATCTTTACATTTATCATATAGTTCTAATTCTTCAATTTTTTCAGGGTATAACTCATCAGGTAAATCTTTCAATTTTTTAGTATTAAATCCTAATCTTAATATATCAATAACAAATATAGGATTAAAACTATCGTTTTTCTCTTTTGTTATTATAGCAATCCAATTCTCTATATTTCGTCTTAAATTGAAATCTCCCATAATAATTTTTACTAATTCTTCTTTACTATCCCCATCTAATCCATAATACTTTTCTACTATTGTATGTATTTTATCAATATGGAATAATTCTCTTTTATCCCAGTTAGTTACTACGACTGATTTTGTTTTCCCACATACATTTTTAGATACATCAATATCGTCCATATCTAAACACCAGTTTATATTGTTATTTTTTAATTTTGCTAAACATTCTACTACTTCTACTTTAAATATTCCATTTAATTCTTCTGTTCTTATATTATTTCTAATTACAATATTTATTATATCATTCGCTACTGGATCGCCTGTTAAATATTCTTTATCTTTCCATTCCATATATTTATCATAAGTTATTTCATATAATACTACACCAGTCATATCATATTTTTCATATACTTTAATATAATTAATACCACTCATTCCACTTGTCGTTTCAAATCGGTATTTAATAGGATTTCTAATATAACTATTTAACTCTGCTATTTCTACTGATAAATCAATCCTTTCATCTTCATCATCAGTATCGCTCTCCTCCACTCTCTTTTTTAGTTCTTCTGTATTCAATTCTTTCGCTACTGCTACATCAATTTTACTATCAATTGATACATCAGTATTCGCCTCTTTATATTTGCGATATGTAAATGCTATATTCTCCTTTTCATCTATATATAAGTCCCATTCGTTATTTAATCTACTTCTCGCAATAGCATTTAAAAAGTCATTTCCAAGAATACCGACTGATGATTGTAATTGTTTAGAGTATTTTGTTATTATTCCAAAGCATTTAGCAAATCTTACATTTTCAATTGATATACCATTTAAAATACTACTTGTATAAATCCATACTCTAATATCTTTCATCTTTTCTTTATCCTTAAAATATGATTTTGCTACTTCAATCTCATCTGTCGTCATATAATCTTTATCTTTTCCTGTATGCTTTAATATCTTATCTACTGGGATTTTTAAAGTATTAACTAAATAACTTACTATATATTGTACCGATGTATATACTTCGCAAAATATTACTATTTTATTATCAGGACTTTCATTTAGAACTTTTCCCATTTCTGCTGTATAATACTTCATCATAATTTCCCTATCGCTTATTGTCTTTGCTATTCCTCTAATATTAAATGTTTTGGGATATTTATTTCTATTATCAGTATCAATATATATCATATTGCCTTTTTTACCTGATAATTCATTTAGTTTATTAACATATTCATAAGTATTAATCGTCATATAAGCATCTATTATAATATTAAATGATGACTTCCGCCATAATTCGCCTAAATATGTAATCGTCTTATAAGGTTGCTTTATAGTTTCCCCATTTAGATTTCGGTGTAAAGTTTCAAACTCATCATAAATACATATCAGTTTAGTCGTCTTACTACATCTCTTTTTAATCGCTTCTTTCCATTTTAATAAACTCTCAAATGATATAACTAATACTTTAATATCTTTTAAATCAGGTATTTTATCTCTGCTCTCGTCATAATTTATTACCTTATCTTTACCTAATTCTACCTCAAATCTACTACTTATATCAGTCGCAAATAATATGCGATTACTAAATATTATCGTAAAATGGTCTTTATTGATATTCTCTTTTGTAAATCTAATTACAGCATTCGTCTTTCCACCTCCTACATTCTCATCTGTAACTAATCCAATTTTTCCATCTTTATAATATTTATTGATATTCATAGTTTCATCTGCTCCCATCTTGATATTTTCCCATTTATCCTTATCATAGTAATACTGATTAATAAACTTTTTAGCAAATATCTTTTTTAGGTATATTTCTTTATTGTATAATTTTGCTATATTGATTAAATGGATTAATCCATATTTAGTAGTTTTCATCATATCCCATTTTTTACGGCATTCATCAGCGACTTTATTTAAATCCTTATTGTATGCCTTTAAAGTCCATTCTTCATATATCTTATAATCAATCTTATACTTTTTCAATATAGTACCGATCACCCACCATATTCTAAAAGATTGTTTCTTTTCAGGGGTATTCTCTATTACTGATAAGTATAATTTACAATCGCTTTCAATATTAATACCATTCTCGGTATAATAATTTACGATTTCCATATTATCAATAGATACATTTAGTTTAGGGATTTTTAAATTGATGTTTAACATATCTTTATAGTTATATCCCATCTTTCCCATCTCTAAATCTTTCTTATCTATTGTATGTTCTACACCTGTAATCATATAACCTCGTTTTTCTGCCCTCTTCTTCAATTTACCCTCCATTTCGTCGGTTTTGATTAATTTTTTATTAGCAGTATCATATTGAGTAATTAAAGTATCTGTTAATTTAATATCAGCATTTTTACTCTTTAATATGCTTTGAGGTTTCCCTATTTTTGTCTGTCCCAGTAACCTTAACTGATGAGATTTTTTAGATGTCTTAACATATACCTCTTTATCAATAGCGTCATATATTTCGGCATCAATCTCGTCCTGTATCATAGTATTAATATAAGTAAATAATACATATAGATTTTCAGGTTTTTCAACATAAATAGGTAAGATAAAATGTTTAGATATTTTGTATTTATTATCAATACTATCTCTTGATGCGTCCAGTTCAATAATATTATCTTTATTGAAAGACTTATCTAACTCTTTGTAATATTTTTCAATAGTATCTAAAAAGTTATTTAGTTTAGTATTGTAATCATCTATTTTATCTCCATCAACATATAAATCAATATCATAATACATCTTATAGCAGTAATATTCTTTTTCCAGTATTAATTCGTAAAAGTGATTATCTTTTTTAATTGATGCTACTTCATCTTTACTTAATACTATAAAGTATTTAGATTTTTTCCCATCATCTTTAAGATAATCTTTTGCTACTATAATACCGCAATCACTTTTATAGTAATCTTCTTTTACTGCTTCAAGTGTCCCTTGATATTCTTTCATATATTAACTCTTCCTATAATATATATATTATTTAATCCTTATATCATTTTTTATTTTGCCCCCCTAAAAATGGAAACTTTTTAACATTCTTCAATTTTAACCTGCGTATCCTACGCAAACGGCGAAGATGATTAAGAGATATGTATATGTTAGTAAGTTTCCTTAAAATGGGGGTTCTTAATAGGTATGGAAACTTTATAACACCCCTTAAATGTTATTAAGTTTCCTTAAAATGGGGGTTCTTAATAGATATGGAAACTTTATAACATTCTTTTTAAAAATACTCATAAGGATTTTAACTATACGGACGATCATTTTTATTATCATTTTTAATAACCTGCGTAGATACGCAAACGGCGAAAATATATGTTATAAACTTTCCTCATTTTGGGGATTTCTAATAGATATGGAAACTTTATAACACCTTTAAATGTTACTAACTTTCCTTAAAATGGGGATTTCTAATAGATATGGAAACTTTATAACACCTTTAAATGTTACTAACTTTCCTTAAAATGGGGATTTCTAATAGATATGGAAACTTAGTAACATAATATTATACGCTTGTTATAAATAACCTGCTATAAATAGCAAACATCAAAAAAATAAATGTTATTATCTTTCCTCTAAAATGACTTCTTTAAGAGCATATACGAAACTTTATAACATACACATCTTATATTAAAAGATTTTTTACTTACCGCATGTGGTTTGCGGTTCGCCCCCATATCTCGCTATATATCTACACATTCTAAAATATTCCTTCATATCGCCGTATCAAATACAATATTAATACTTAAATTATTCGGTTCAGGTTTTTTATCTACTAATTCTTTAATATTAGATGCTATTGTCTTAATAACCTGCTGGGGTTTCCTGATTTCGTTTTTATTATTAACAATATTAAATATATCATTTACTTTATTAAATAATTCTTTATTTTGCTGTATTAAATAAGCATTCTGTCGTTCCATATTTCGCATCATTTCAGTCTGTTTCTCTAATTCGTTCTGCTGTTTCAATAATTTATTTTTAATAGTTTCGTTATATGCTTTACAACTATCATATAATCGTTTATTATCTTTTAAATCTTCAATTTCGTCAATTGCTTTTTCGTAATCCCTATGTAATTTACTACCATCTAACACTTCATATTTATTATTAATAATTTTTTTAACATCAGTATATAATCCATCGTAAAACTTTTTCTCGCATTTTAACTTACTATCTTCATTCATTCTTGAAATCCAATAGCAAATATGCTGTAAATCGCTTGTATATTTTTCGCAAAATCTTTCTTGTTCTAATAAGGGTTTTTTAATATTTGTTAATCTTTTTCGTAAATTAAGATAAAATACTTTATATTCTTCATTTGTTAAATCATCGTAATTGTATTTATTTAGTTTTCTACAAAAAGGACATTTTACGCTGTATTGTTCCTCAATATTTTTAGAGGACATCTTGCTCCAACTTTCAGCACAACTAATACAAATACTATTATCGCACTCGTTACATTTATATTTATCACATTTACAATTACCATAACAGATTTCGCAAATATCTTCATCTTTATCATCGGTTAATTGAAAATTAGTATTAGGGTGATTAACAGGCATATTAATAATTTCAGTCATCTCCTATACTATAAGGGTATATTATAATATCGTTTAATCTATATATCATTTTTTATTTTAAATTATATAAAAAAATAAATTATCAATTATCAATCATTTCAGTCTTTTTTAATATCATCAATAATAATTAATAAATCTCCAAACTCATCTCGTACTTTTCTTTTACTGATATATTTTTTAACATAATCGTCATCATAATAGTAATATTTAATAGGGTAATTATTATTATATTTACTTTCATCAATAATACTAAAATAAGAATACATCGGTATATCTTCAATTACTAATACATAATCAAAACCAAAATCAATAATTATTCTATTATCATAACAATCACGCAAAACATCTTTAATATTTTTATTAATATCATCTTTTAGTTTAATTTTTAATTGTAAAGTTTTTGTTCCTTTCCATTTGTTTAAACTAATTTCATAATTACTATTTTCTCCACAATTCCCAAGACTATACCAATTAGTATCATATCTATCGCTATAATCTAAATCAAATACAACAACATCATAAGGTATTCCTGATGAGTATTCGCTTTTACCTAACCATTTATTAGATACTTTATTTTTTAGTTTAGTTTTTTTAACAACATTTTCGTAATCATATTTACCTTTAAAATCTTTATCAATCTGTTCTAAATGTTTTTTATAACAATAAATATTATAAAATTGTTTAGTATTCGTATCTACATCGTTAATACCATCTTCAAACATATTATAGTCCCTTTTTATATTATATATTATAGTTAATCCTTATATCATTTTTTATTATAATTAGGATTTTGCTTAATAATTTTATCATATAGTATTTTAGCAGTATTAACATCATCTAATTTAATATTTCCAGTACTCATATTTTTTAAAATATCATCTAATTTTTTAATATCATCTTCTAAATTATCCTTATTATCTTGCTCTGTATTTTTTTTATTTTTACGATTATTTCGCATATATTCTAATTTCTTTAATCTATATTCTTCGTCTGTATTGTATTTTAAAGTATTATTGATTGTTCTTTTATTATTCATTTTATTTCTAAACTCCGCATCATTCGCATATCTATTTTTAATATATGCTTTAATCCTTTCTTTTTGTTCCTCATAAGTCCTTTTCTTTTTAACCTTTTTAGGTTCGTCAGTTTCAATTAAAGTAACTATTTCGTCATTTTCAGTATTATCAGTCATACCGATATAAAGATTATCCTATTATATAATAATATTTTATTATCTTTATATCCTTTTAAATGAAAAATTGATATAATAAAAAATAGTTATTATTAAATAGATAAAAAAATGGACGATGATATACACCAACGCTGGGATATAGAGGAAAAAATTAAAAACATAAACATATTTATTAAAAGTTTAAAAGATACATCTTTAAGAGAGGTTACTGAAAGTGATATGAAAATTATAGATAATATGGAAGATATAATAAAATATTATAATAATCAGTTAGAGTTATTACAATAAAAAAAATAATTGCTAATATTAGATTACCTTAATAATCGTAAAGTAATCTCAAAAATACATTTTCTTTTGTTTCATCTAATATTTTATAATAACCTCTTACATAATAAGCGACATAATAATAATTATCAATATCTTCGCAGTTTTCCCATAAGTATTTTATAAAATCATCTAAATTATTTACTTCAAAATGTTTTTTTAAATATGCTTTCCAAAAATCAGGATTAGGTGATATATCAATCGGTATTAAAGCAATTCTGTAATATGTTTCAAGAATATTAATCATACTTTTCGCAGTATCAGTATTAGGATAATATGATTGTATCCAATCAATAATAATACCTTCACCGCCATCAATATAATCTAAATCGTTTCTTGTTATTATTACACCCATAAGATAATATCCGTTTTTCCTTCCTTGCTTAATATCGTAATCCTTACAATTTAATCCATTCTTGATATAGTACCTTCTTGTATGCTTATCATCAGGTCTAATAAGAAAATATGCTCTATCTAAATTAGTTAATATACGAGTACCTATATCACTTGGAAACTTTAATATTTTAATAAATCCAACTGATACAATAAAATCAATAACATTCGCCATATAGCAGGGGCAACAATTACTCTTATTTTTAGGTATAGTCATACCATTCCACATACCATTTTTATATAAATCTTTAATATTTACCAATATAGCACCGCTATTTGTTTCTAAAAACAGCATTCGTTCCGTTTATAATATATATTAACGATAATCTTTATATCATTTTTTTATTTTAGGTGTTAAATATCCTTAAATATATTTAAAAAAACTTCAAAAGGTCTTAAATCATTTACGCTAATATTAAAGTTCTTATCATCATCATAAGGATTATTAGTAATAATATAATTATTAAATACAGGCGGTTTGTATTGTATAGCGTGATATTCAAAATTACATTTTTCTAAATCTTTTATATCAAGAGGAAACCCAAAAACAACTATTAAATATGTTTTTTTATTAGCATTCTGTTTTTTAAACTTTGTATAATATGCTATTTTGCTTAAAGGTAAATAAGTAGTATCAAAAGTCCCCTTTAAATGTGTTCTTGTTTTTAGTTCAATCAATACGATTTTATCATCAGTTTCAATAATATAATCAAAATTATTATATCTTTCAGTTAATATAACATCATCTCGGTATTGTTTAATAATATCATATAAAATATTTTCACTTCGTTCTCCAAACTTATATAATTTTTCTTTATCTAATTTTTTTCTCGGTATATCCATAAATATACTTACATTCACTTTATAATAACAAAATATAAAAAAAATATATTAAATACCGACCATCAAATAATTTAACGCCCAATATTTAAAAAAATAAAATGTTATATATAATTAACAAATGACTTACACTAAATTAGACAAATATGAAGATACTTATAAAGAAGATTTATTACTTCAATATTTAAACTACCAACACCAAACATATAGATTAGCAGATTTTTTAGATGTAAATGAAGACGAAAATGATTTTTTTAATATTTAACTTGCGTATCCTACGCAAACGGAAAAGATGATAAAAAAAAATGTTATAAACTTTCCTATATGCTCTTAAAGATGCTATTTTAGAGGAAACTTAATAACATTTAAAGGTGTTATAAACTTTCCATATCTATTAGAAACCCCCAAAATGAGGAAACTTAATAACATACGCCGTATATTATATAAAATTAAAATCTCATATATTATTAATATGGATAATACGGCAGAATACGAGCGTATTTTCAATATGACTATAAATGACCGAAGACAATTATTAAAAGACAAAGACCAAGAGTTTAAAAAAGAATATTTTGCTTACGACAACAGACAACGAGCAAGAAATAGAAGACAAGCAAAAAAGACAGATGATAATAGTAGCAATATAACGCATATATCACAAGACCCAATATTAAATAATAATCCAGTATTATTTAAACAAAAAATAGATGATATGTTTAAAAACGCCCAACAGAACGCTATTATTAGTAATAGCAATATTGATATTGTAAGTGAAATTATTAATAATCCAGTAAATCCAGTAAATATTCAAAAAGATATTATTAATCCAGTAAATATTCAAAAAGATATTATTAATAATCCAGTAAATCCAGTAAATCCAGTAAATATTCAAAAAGATATTATTAATAATCCAATTGATTTTAACAGAGATGATGTTTTTTATCAAAAAGTAGTATATGCTGACTTAATTGTAGCGAAAGATTTTTGTTATGAAAACGCAGAGGACGGCGAAAATATTGACCCTGATACTATAAAGGAAATTAAAAATTACAATATTAAAATCCCAATAGAGTTTTTAAGCGAGGTATTTATTAAAATGCCGATTAATAATACGAGTAGGGTAGTATGCGATACTGAAAATATGTATATATTCTTTTAAGTGTGATATAAAGATTAAAAAGGATATAAAGATTAAGTTAATATAGATAAATATAGTTAAATATAGATGGAAAACCCTAAATGTAATACTTGTAGATGTTTTTGGAAACCTGATGAAACTGATATTAAACCATCAGGATTATTTTTTAAAACCTGTAAGCGATGCCGTAATAAAGCGAAAGAACGAACTAAAAATGATTATTATAAAAAATATTACCAAGATAACGCTGATAAAGTTAAAGAACAACAAAAAAAATATTATGAAGAGAATGCTGATAAAATTAAAGAATATAATAAAAAATATAAAGAAGATAACAGCGATAAAGTTAAAGAATGTAATAAAAAATACCAAAAAGATAACGCCGATAAACTTAAAGAATATGCTAAAAAATATTATGAAGAGAATGCTGATAATTTTAAAGAATATGCTAAAAAATATTATGAAGAGAATGCTGATAAAATTAACGAATGTAATAAAAAATATAAAGAAGATAATAAATGCGACCATAATAAAAGGATTGGAGATTGTCGTATTTGTAATTTACCTCTATATTTAATAAATATACAAAGAGGACAAATTAGAAGATGTTTAAAATTATCAAATCAAAATAAAACAAAATCATCAATAGAATATCTTGGGTGTGATGTTAATTATTTTAAAGAATATTTACAAAAGAAGATGGATATTTATAACGAAACCGCAGAGATTAAGATGGATTTTAGTAATATACATATAGACCATATTAAACCAGTATCATCTTTTAATTTAGATGAAGGAGATGAGTTTTTAGATTGCTGTAATTATACTAATTTACAACCTTTATTAATTAAAGATAATTTAAGTAAAAGCGATAAATGGACTGATGATGATAATAAATACTGGAATGAAAATATTAAAGGTAAGGAACATTTAGAAATATATTTAAAAATGATATAAAGAATAAAAAGGATATAAAGATTAAGCGATATTATATTATAGAAAAGAACGAATGCCACCAAAGACAAAACCAGCAACAAAAAAGCAGTATAGACAACAAGCAAAAATCTATGGATATTTCAAAACAGACCAAACTGCTACTGATGAAGAGCGATATAATCCTGTTTATGACTTATTAAAGGAGGAGTTACAATCAATATATCCAGCATATTACAAATCACTTTTAATTAAAAATATTAAAAAAGATGAGGAATATGTAGGCAGTTTAACTCTAAACTTACAAGAACAAGGTAAGGATATGACCCAAGAACAATTTAATCATATTGTAAGAATTATCAATAAACAAAGCGATATTTTACAATATATTAAATTATTTTATGTTTCAACTAACGAAGCAAAGGGGGTAAAATATACTTTTACTAATTATGTTAAAAATGTAACTGACGACAAACCAATCCCTCATCTGTTTTTCTTTTGCGAAACTAATACTATTAATATCAATAATCTAAAAGACCAACTAAAAATCAAACTAAAAGATGATTATATGGACGCTTATGCTATTGTAAATAAAAATAAGACCGAATATAATAGCGATGGCGGTTATTTTGTAAAAGTTAGATTTAACAAACAAATCACCGAAGAACTATTTAAAGAAGTAAGTATTATTATCGCTGATTATTTTAAAGATAATTACGACGAAAATATCAAGACTTATTATAAGACAGGAAGCGAAACAAATGGAAAGCGATATACTGCGACATATCCTATCGCTAATACAAAGTTTATTCAAGAAGACTTATAATTATATTTTTTTTTTATTTTTTTTTATAACATATTCTTTCATCAACAATCAATTTACCATCAATACAATCAACAAAAGCACCAACGAAAAAATAGGACGACCCAAAATTATATATTTTTATCAGGATTATTTTTTATGTATTTACAATAAGCACATTTAAAAATCACGAGCGAAAAAATAGGACTACCCCTACTACTCTTTCACTTACAAGGTTTTAAAAAGCACCAACGAAACAATATGACAACCTCAAATTGAAATCCTATTTTATATAATAAGATTGATTTTATAAACTTTCATTTTACTATTAAAAAACACCAACGAAAAAATAGCAAAGATTAACCATTCTGTTCTATTCTGTATTCCACTTTACATATATACTAAAAAGCACCAACGAAATATGATTTTTTAGGAGGGCGATGTTATATAATATTTAACCGATATTAACAAAATCACCAGCAAAATAATAGAAAGGATTACCTATTTATAATATTTTGTATATCATACTAATACTTTAAAAGCACCAAATAAAAATAATAATTATTTTTTCAAGTATCCTTAAAAATGATATAAGGATAAGACGCATATATAATATAACGACAGACTATATTATAAATATGGATATTGAAAGTATTGATAAACGCAAAAAACTACGAGAATACCAAAATAACTATATTAAAAACCGAAAAGCGGTAGATGAAGAATATAGATTAAGATTACAAACAAGAACCAATCAATATATTAAGCAAAAATTACAAACAGACGAGGAGTTTAGAATTAGATATACAGAACAAGCAAGAATAAGAAAAAGAAACCACGCTGAAAAAGTAAAAAATGAGCGTATTGAGTTATATAAAAGTAAAATTGCTAATTATGATAAGGAAAACGGCGATATGAAGGAATATTTTAGAATGTGTAGATATATAGCGAGATATGGGGGCGAACCGCAAACCACATGCGGTAAGTAAAAAATCTTTTAATATAAGATGTGTATGTTATAAAGTTTCGTATATGCTCTTAAAGAAGTCATTTTAGAGGAAAGATAATAACATTTATTTTTTTGATGTTTGCTATTTATAGCAGGTTATTTATAACAAGCGTATAATATTATGTTACTAAGTTTCCATATCTATTAGAAATCCCCATTTTAAGGAAAGTTAGTAACATTTAAAGGTGTTATAAAGTTTCCATATCTATTAGAAATCCCCATTTTAAGGAAAGTTAGTAACATTTAAAGGTGTTATAAAGTTTCCATATCTATTAGAAATCCCCAAAATGAGGAAAGTTTATAACATATATTTTCGCCGTTTGCGTATCTACGCAGGTTATTAAAAATGATAATAAAAATGATCGTCCGTATAGTTAAAATCCTTATGAGTATTTTTAAAAAGAATGTTATAAAGTTTCCATATCTATTAAGAACCCCCATTTTAAGGAAACTTAATAACATTTAAGGGGTGTTATAAAGTTTCCATACCTATTAAGAACCCCCATTTTAAGGAAACTTACTAACATATACATATCTCTTAATCATCTTCGCCGTTTGCGTAGGATACGCAGGTTAAAATTGAAGAATGTTAAAAAGTTTCCATTTTTAGGGGGGCAAAATAAAAAATGATATAAGGATTAAATAATATATATATTATAGGAAGAGTTAATATATGAAAGAATATCAAGGGACACTTGAAGCAGTAAAAGAAGATTACTATAAAAGTGATTGCGGTATTATAGTAGCAAAAGATTATCTTAAAGATGATGGGAAAAAATCTAAATACTTTATAGTATTAAGTAAAGATGAAGTAGCATCAATTAAAAAAGATAATCACTTTTACGAATTAATACTGGAAAAAGAATATTACTGCTATAAGATGTATTATGATATTGATTTATATGTTGATGGAGATAAAATAGATGATTACAATACTAAACTAAATAACTTTTTAGATACTATTGAAAAATATTACAAAGAGTTAGATAAGTCTTTCAATAAAGATAATATTATTGAACTGGACGCATCAAGAGATAGTATTGATAATAAATACAAAATATCTAAACATTTTATCTTACCTATTTATGTTGAAAAACCTGAAAATCTATATGTATTATTTACTTATATTAATACTATGATACAGGACGAGATTGATGCCGAAATATATGACGCTATTGATAAAGAGGTATATGTTAAGACATCTAAAAAATCTCATCAGTTAAGGTTACTGGGACAGACAAAAATAGGGAAACCTCAAAGCATATTAAAGAGTAAAAATGCTGATATTAAATTAACAGATACTTTAATTACTCAATATGATACTGCTAATAAAAAATTAATCAAAACCGACGAAATGGAGGGTAAATTGAAGAAGAGGGCAGAAAAACGAGGTTATATGATTACAGGTGTAGAACATACAATAGATAAGAAAGATTTAGAGATGGGAAAGATGGGATATAACTATAAAGATATGTTAAACATCAATTTAAAAATCCCTAAACTAAATGTATCTATTGATAATATGGAAATCGTAAATTATTATACCGAGAATGGTATTAATATTGAAAGCGATTGTAAATTATACTTATCAGTAATAGAGAATACCCCTGAAAAGAAACAATCTTTTAGAATATGGTGGGTGATCGGTACTATATTGAAAAAGTATAAGATTGATTATAAGATATATGAAGAATGGACTTTAAAGGCATACAATAAGGATTTAAATAAAGTCGCTGATGAATGCCGTAAAAAATGGGATATGATGAAAACTACTAAATATGGATTAATCCATTTAATCAATATAGCAAAATTATACAATAAAGAAATATACCTAAAAAAGATATTTGCTAAAAAGTTTATTAATCAGTATTACTATGATAAGGATAAATGGGAAAATATCAAGATGGGAGCAGATGAAACTATGAATATCAATAAATATTATAAAGATGGAAAAATTGGATTAGTTACAGATGAGAATGTAGGAGGTGGAAAGACGAATGCTGTAATTAGATTTACAAAAGAGAATATCAATAAAGACCATTTTACGATAATATTTAGTAATCGCATATTATTTGCGACTGATATAAGTAGTAGATTTGAGGTAGAATTAGGTAAAGATAAGGTAATAAATTATGACGAGAGCAGAGATAAAATACCTGATTTAAAAGATATTAAAGTATTAGTTATATCATTTGAGAGTTTATTAAAATGGAAAGAAGCGATTAAAAAGAGATGTAGTAAGACGACTAAACTGATATGTATTTATGATGAGTTTGAAACTTTACACCGAAATCTAAATGGGGAAACTATAAAGCAACCTTATAAGACGATTACATATTTAGGCGAATTATGGCGGAAGTCATCATTTAATATTATAATAGATGCTTATATGACGATTAATACTTATGAATATGTTAATAAACTAAATGAATTATCAGGTAAAAAAGGCAATATGATATATATTGATACTGATAATAGAAATAAATATCCCAAAACATTTAATATTAGAGGAATAGCAAAGACAATAAGCGATAGGGAAATTATGATGAAGTATTATACAGCAGAAATGGGAAAAGTTCTAAATGAAAGTCCTGATAATAAAATAGTAATATTTTGCGAAGTATATACATCGGTACAATATATAGTAAGTTATTTAGTTAATACTTTAAAAATCCCAGTAGATAAGATATTAAAGCATACAGGAAAAGATAAAGATTATATGACGACAGATGAGATTGAAGTAGCAAAATCATATTTTAAGGATAAAGAAAAGATGAAAGATATTAGAGTATGGATTTATACAAGTAGTATTTTAAATGGTATATCAATTGAAAATGTAAGATTTGCTAAATGCTTTGGAATAATAACAAAATACTCTAAACAATTACAATCATCAGTCGGTATTCTTGGAAATGACTTTTTAAATGCTATTGCGAGAAGTAGATTAAATAACGAATGGGACTTATATATAGATGAAAAGGAGAATATAGCATTTACATATCGCAAATATAAAGAGGCGAATACTGATGTATCAATTGATAGTAAAATTGATGTAGCAGTAGCGAAAGAATTGAATACAGAAGAACTAAAAAAGAGAGTGGAGGAGAGCGATACTGATGATGAAGATGAAAGGATTGATTTATCAGTAGAAATAGCAGAGTTAAATAGTTATATTAGAAATCCTATTAAATACCGATTTGAAACGACAAGTGGAATGAGTGGTATTAATTATATTAAAGTATATGAAAAATATGATATGACTGGTGTAGTATTATATGAAATAACTTATGATAAATATATGGAATGGAAAGATAAAGAATATTTAACAGGCGATCCAGTAGCGAATGATATAATAAATATTGTAATTAGAAATAATATAAGAACAGAAGAATTAAATGGAATATTTAAAGTAGAAGTAGTAGAATGTTTAGCAAAATTAAAAAATAACAATATAAACTGGTGTTTAGATATGGACGATATTGATGTATCTAAAAATGTATGTGGGAAAACAAAATCAGTCGTAGTAACTAACTGGGATAAAAGAGAATTATTCCATATTGATAAAATACATACAATAGTAGAAAAGTATTATGGATTAGATGGGGATAGTAAAGAAGAATTAGTAAAAATTATTATGGGAGATTTCAATTTAAGACGAAATATAGAGAATTGGATTGCTATAATAACAAAAGAGAAAAACGATAGTTTTAATCCTATATTTGTTATTGATATATTAAGATTAGGATTTAATACTAAAAAATTGAAAGATTTACCTGATGAGTTATACCCTGAAAAAATTGAAGAATTAGAACTATATGATAAATGTAAAGATGTAATCAATAAGTTTAAAAAGAGTATCGGTTGTAAAATAACACCTGACCCAAAGACGAGAAAATCGCCTGTATTTATGAAATACCTAAATGAGATATTAAAGGATACTGGGTATAGGTATAAAGAAGTGAAGAAACGCAATTATATAATAAAATATGAATTGGAAAAAGTAAATGTAGAATTAGAAGTAAATACAAAATTAAATATTGTAAGTAACGAATATTTAGAGCAGATATGGGATAATAGTTATAAAATGGGATTTATTGAAGATGATGAATAAAAACATATACAAACCGCATGCGGTATAAGTAAAAAAAATGAGATGATGGTTATTTTTATATTTAACTAATTAGTTTTATGGTTTAGTTAAAATAATTTGTAGCATTTGCTATAATAATAAAATAAATTATTTTTATATAACCTGCGTATAACGCAAACGGCAAAAAGAGGATAATATAGATGTTATTAAGTTTCC
>Ga0208898_1001266_pt1 | contig 17057 bp, 29 predicted proteins | sample VirMetDEL_Mar_4_FD_184513 | JGI IMG/M metagenome (GOLD analysis project Ga0208898, IMG submission 184513) | Aqueous microbial communities from the Delaware River and Bay under freshwater to marine salinity gradient to study organic matter... | ecosystem: Environmental > Aquatic > Marine >...
AAATTCATTATAATCGATATAAAAACATCTACTAAAGGATGGGGTCCAAATGAACGAAAAGATAAATCTAAACAACATCAATTAGTATTGTATAAAAAATTCTTTTCTGAACAATATAATATTCCAATTGATAATATTGAAATTGAATTCTTTATTGTGAGACGTAAGCTATGGGAATCTGATGATTATGTAATTAAACGAGTCCAACAATTTAGACCCCCATCAGGCAAAACATCAATTAATAGAGCAACTAAATCATTACAAGAATTTTTAGATAATTGCTTTACTAAAAATGGGTTTAATGAAAAGGATATGCCTGAAACCCCAAATAATAATTGTAAATGGTGTCCTTATTTTAAAACTCACCTTTGCTCCGCAACCTTTTCTAATTAACGTATATGTATATCCGTAAATATAAAAATTAAGATTATGAAAAATGAACAAACATTAACAAGTGTTAAGATCAAAAGTGATTTGTTTGATGAGTTCAAAGTTTCTTGTGTAAGACATAAGTTTTCTTTCCAAAAACTTGCCGATCGAGCTATCCATTTGTATCTTACAGATGAAGATTTTAGAAAAAGTATTCATTCACACAACAATTTAGATTTAAAATAAGTTTATGAAAGAAGGTTATATCCCTAAAGATCAAAGAAAAAAAATTCTTTTGATTACCGATGATATTCGTCTACCCTCAGGAGTTGGAGGTGTTGGTAAAGACATTATTCTAAACACATCCCACAGATATAATTGGGTTAATTTAGGAGGTGCTATGAAACACCCTGATGCTGGAAAACGTTTTGATTTAAGTCAAGATACTAATAAAGAAATGGGTATTGATGATTCATCAGTAACTATTTATCCTACTTCGGGGTATGGGGATCCTCAATTAATCAGAAATTTAATTAATATTGAAAAACCTGATGCTATCTTTTTGATTACAGATCCAAGATATTTTGAATGGTTATTCAATATGGAGAATGAAATCAGAAAACACATTCCAATTGTTTACTTAAATATCTGGGATAATTACCCAGCACCTTCATACAATAAAGAATTTTATGAGTCGTGTGATGCTCTGTTAGGTATTTCTAAACAAACTACTAACATGAATAAGTTAGTTTTAAGGGAAAAAGCAGATAATAAAATTATCGATTATATCCCTCATGGAGTTAGTTCAAAATATTATTTCCCAATTGATAGAAAAGATCCTCAAGTTGTAGATTTTAGAAATAAGATGCTTGGAGGTAAAGATCAGGATTTCGTATTACTATTTAATTCAAGAAATATCCGTCGTAAATCAATTCCAGATACAATGTTAGCTTGGAAATATTTTATTGATAGATTACCTAAAGAAAAAGCAGATAAGTGTACTTTAGTATTACACACCCAACCTGTAGATGATCATGGTACTGATTTATTTGCTGTTAAAAATTATATTTTTGGAGAAGAATACAATAATATTGTTTTTTCATCCCAACGCATGCCTATTAATTTCTTAAATTTAATGTATAATAGTTGTGATGGTCAAATTTTATTATCTTCTAATGAAGGGTGGGGTTTAACATTGACCGAATCACTATTAGTTGGTAACCCAATTATAGCTAATGTAACTGGAGGGATGCAAGATCAAATGAGATTTGAAGATGAGGATGGTAACTGGTTTACACCTTCAGCTGATATTCCTTCAAACCATACAGGAAAATATAAAAAGTGTGGTAGCTGGGCATTCCCAGTATTCCCTTCAAATCGTTCACTTCAAGGTTCACCTAAAACACCATACATTTGGGATGATAGATGTAATCCTGAAGATGCTGCAGACCAAATCTACAAATTATATTCCTTAACTCCGGAACAACGTAAATCTGCGGGGTTAGAAGGTAGAGAATGGGCTTTAGGTAATGAAGCAGGCTTTACATCAGGAATTATGGGTGAAAGAGTTATTAAAAACTTAGATAAGTTATTCGCAACCTGGGAACCACGTAGCCATTATGAGTTTATTAAACCTAATGAATACCAACCAGATGTTCTAAATCATAAATTGTTATACTAATGAGCAAACCAATATTTACAATTAGTGCACCTTTCGATACCTACTCAGGTTATGGTGCTCGTTCTAGAGACATTATTAAATCAATCATTAAAAGTGATAAGTATAATGTAAAGTTATTATCTCAAAGATGGGGAAATACTCCTTGGGAATTTATTAAGGACCATGAAGAAGAATGGGGATTTTTAACCAATTACTTATTCACACCACAAGACCAACAAACACGTCCTGATATTTGGATGCAAATTACAGTTCCTAATGAATTTCAACCTATGGGGAAATATAATATTGGTGTTACTGCTGGTATGGAAACTACATTAGTGGATGCTAGTTGGGTTGAAGGTATTAACCGAATGGATATAAATTTTGTCTCTTCTGAGCATTCAAAAGCTTCATTTTTAAATTCTCAATATGAAAAACAAGAAAATGGACAACGTGTTGGAGTTGTTAAAGTAGAAAAACCTATTGAAGTATTATTTGAAGGTGCTAATTTAGATATCTATAAACCTACTACAGAACCATGTTTAATCGATTTTGACATCCCAGAATCTTTTGCATTTTTATTTGTAGGACATTGGATGCAGGGTAATATAGGTGAAGATAGAAAAAATGTAGGGTATATGATTAAATCATTCCTTGAAACATTTAAAAATCAACCAAACCCACCAGCACTTATTTTAAAAGCCTCAAGTGGGGGAGCATCATATTCTGACCGTAAAAGAGTATTAAGTAGATATCATCAAGTTAAACAAACTGTAAAAGGTAAACTTCCTAATGTGTACCTCCTTCACGGTGAATTTACTGATGAAGAAATGAATTCTCTTTATAATCATTCTAAAGTAAAAGCTATGATTAGTTTAACTAAAGGGGAAGGTTTTGGCCGCCCATTACTTGAATTTAGTTTAACTAAAAAACCAATTCTTGCTAGTGGTTGGAGCGGACATTTAGATTTCTTAAATCCTGAATTTACTACTTTGTTAAAAGGTAAATTAATGAATGTAGACCAAAGTGCCCTTGTACCTAATATGATTTTACCTGAATCACAATGGTTCCAACCAGATGCTGGAAATATAGGTACGGCGTTAAAAGATATGGTTAAAAATTATAAAAAATACGCTACGTTAGGAAAGCGACAAGCTCATTACAGTAAAACTAACTTTAGTTGGGAGAAAATGGATGAGTTATTATCTTCCTACTTAGATAAAAATATTCCAAACTTCCCAAAACAAGTAGCTTTAACCCTACCAGATTTAGGAAATGTAAAAAAACTTGAATTACCAAAACTGAAATAATATGGATAAATTAGTTATTTGTAAGAAATGTGGCAGCGATGCGTGTTATGCCCAAGAAGTAAATGAATCTATTACCAACTACCAGTGTATGGGTTGTGGGTTCATCTCTAATACTCTCATGTCTCCAGACTCACAGTTTATTAACGAGCAAAAAGAGGTTTTACCTGAACTTTATAAAGATTTGTTTTATGAAGATAAAGAAGGACATATTTGGATGCCTTCTACAGTAAATATTCCTACTATGGGAATGGTGTTTGCTAATGGAACTAATGCTGATAATTGGAGTTGGGCTGCTGTAAAAGCTGTTCCTGTTAAAGAAGAAGAGAAAGAAAAATATGTAAGAAAAGATAAAACTTCTTATGAGTACAGAATGGATATGGATACACTTAAAAACTATTCTGAACACGATTATATGGAAGCTTTAGAATATATTGGAATCTTTGAAAAACAAAATTAATGGAATTAGATAAACTAATCCAAGATTTAGAACATTTACAAAGTAAAGGAGTTAGAACTATTAAATTAGTTTTTTGTAATAACAATATTGAAGTAAAAACATTATTAGATGAAATTAAGTTATGCTATCCCAGTAAAGGATGAGTTCGTAGAAATTCAACGATTATTAACATTTCTTATTGAAAATAAGGATAAGGAAGATGAAATTGTTGTGTTGTGGGATTCTAAAAATGGAGATAAACAAGTAGAAACATATCTTCGTAAGATGAATGTTGAAAAATCCTTGTTTAAATGGTATTCTTATGAGTTTGATGGGCATTTTGCTAACATGAAAAACCACCTTACTTCACTATGTGAGGGTGAGTGGATTGTTCAATTAGATGCTGATGAAATGGTTGGAGAATTATTTATTCCTTGGGTTAAAGGTTCAATCAAAGCTAACCCAAATGTTCACTCCTTTTTTATTCCTAGAATTAATACTGTAGAAGGTTTAACTCAAGAGCATATCCAAAAGTGGGGTTGGAAAGTAGATGAAAGAGGTTGGATTAACTTCCCTGACATCCAACAACGTGTTTACATTAATAATGGTAAAGTAAGATGGAAAAATAAAGTTCATGAAGTGTTGGAAGGGCACGAACATTTTGGTATTTTCCCTAATAGAGAAGATGTTTGTATACTTCACCATAAGGATATTAAACGTCAAGAACGTCAAAACAATTATTACGAAACACTTTGAAAATAGCATTCCATAGTAACCAGTTAGGTATTAGAGGCACTGAAGTTGCTTTGTATGATTACGCATTAGGTAACCGAGATATATTAGGCAATGAGTCTATTATTATCTCGGATGCCCGCGCGGATTTGACAACGTTAGACAAATTTAAGACGCAATTTCCTGTATACCTCTACAATGATTTTAATGAAATAGAACAAATAGTTGAACGTGAGAGTGTAGATGCTGTTTATTGGATTAAAGCTGGATTTAATGATGGGAAGTTAGTTAGAAATGCTAAAAATTTAGTCCATTCTGTTTTTAAACATAATGAACCTCATGGAGACAAATATGCTTATGTTTCTAAATGGTTATCAACTGAAATGTCAAATGGAGAATTACCATTTGTTCCTCATATGGTAAATTTACCTAAACACAATTTAGATTATAGAGGTCCATTTGGTTTAGAAGGTAAGTTTGTAGTAGGTTGGTATGGCGGAGATAATTTTGAACTCCAATTTGCTAAACAAGCAGTAATTGATATTACTAAACAAAGGGATGACATTGTGTTTTTGTTTATGAATTGTACCCCATTCACAAATGAACCCAACATTTATTTTATAAATGGAACTCATAATTTAGATGAAAAAGTAGCATTTATTAATACTTGTGATGCTATGATTCATTCACGTGAGCGAGGTGAGACATTTGGTTTAACAATTGCTGAATTTTCCACATTTGAGAAACCCATTATTACTTACCTTAATTCCCCAGAAAAAAATCATATTAATATTCTAGGTGATAAAGGTTTTTATTATGCCAACTACGCTGAGCTATATGAAATTCTAACTAATATAGACCACAATACTAAAGGGTATAATTGTTATACTGATTTTACCCCTGAAAAAGTTATGAATAAATTTAAAGAAGTATTTTTAGATGCCTAGTATTGCTTTTATTTTTGCTCACAGACCTACAGACAAATGGAATACACCTTTAGCTGTAGTTGAAGAATTTAAATCGCGAGGTTGGGATACTTCTATTTATAGTCTATTTGATTCTAACGATAATTACGTGGATGATAACGTCTATAAATTACTTGAAACCAAACCTGATGTGATCCTACATATGGATTGGGGTCGCCATTTATCTCCAGTATTATCTAAATTAAGAAACACGGGTGCGTTTTGTATAATGGAAGCAGGTGATGACCCCCAAAATTTTGAACGTAATGTTGTTAAAGCCCCTTGGTTTGATTTAATCCTTACCCCAGATATAAGATCAACAAACGAATATATAAATCGAGGATTTAATGCTGTGTGGTGGACACACTTTGCAGATATTAAAATTTATAAACCCCTAGAAATTAAAGAAAAATATGTTGCCGTATCTTCCAGAGGTAGAGGTAGTAGTCAAATATTAGATGCCTTAGCTGATTATTACTATGGAGATATTATTAATCAAAATGGTTGGGAAGGAGAAGAACATACCAAATTCCTAAATTCAGGTAAAATGGTTATTCAACATTCTAGATGGGGTGAAATCACTCGTAGAATATTTGAAGGAATGGCCTGTAGTAAATTAGTAATTACAGATCGTTTACATAAAGATATTTGCCTAGAAAATTTGTTTACTGAAGGTGAAGATATTATATTGTATAATAATATACAGGATTGTGCTGAAAAAATAGCATATTATAATAATAACCCTGAAGAACGAGATAGAATCGCTTTGAATGGGTATAAAAAAGTAATGTCAAACCATACTCAAATACAACGAGTAGATTTAATTATAGAAGAATGGGAAAATTACCAATATCAATAGGAATGTTAGCCTGGAAATCAGGCCAAACATTAGTTAATACACTTCATTCTTACCATCTCAATGGTTTATTAGGGATGGTTAATGATGTTACCATTTTTTTCCAAGAAACTAGTGAAGAAGATATAACTATAGCTAAACATTTTGGAGTATCTTATATTGAAAGTGAAAAAAATATAGGAATTGGTAAGGCATTTATTGAATTAGCAGAAAATGCTCAATCTGAGAATATTTTATTCTTAGAACATGATTGGAGATTAATTGAGGGCCCCACTACAACACATGATAGGCTATCTTCTGGGTTAGAATTAATTAATAATGGATTTGATTTAGTTAAATACAGACATAGAAAAACCCCAGGTATTCCTTTATTTTCACAACGTCCTTATCAAGGTAACGAATTAAATCACTATGATAAGGAGATGGATTTAATGTCCCCTCACTTATTAGAATCTATTCATTGGGTTGAAAATCCTGAACAATCCTTCCCCGAACAAATTACAAAACAGGGAGAATATTTTACTACTACAAGTAGATGGGGAAATTGGTCAAATAATCCTGGGTTATTTAATACTGAGTTTTATATCAATACTGTAGAACCATTTGCAGGTGGTGGTATTGACTTAGAAGGAAAAATTGGAGGTTGGTGGGCTCGACAAGATTTCAAAGTTGCTCATGGGGAAGGATTATTTAAACATGAAGATTTAAAGAAATTTGGCCAGTGAAAATATTATATGTAACAAATCATAACAGGATAGCAATGGCTAGTGGTGGTTTTATTTCGGACTACCAAAATGACCTTGTATTTTATGGTTTAAGAGAATTATATGGGGATGATGTAGTAGATTCAACTCAAATTGTTTCACTTTATAAAGAATATGAAAATAGAATTGACCCTAGACATTTATGGGGTGGTATGACTACTTTTTGGCTTATAGGTGATAATAATATTGATAGAACTAATATTGAACAAAAAATTAAAGATAATTATTATGATTTAATTATCTATGGTGCTATTAAACGTTGTCAAGATTACTATGATTTAGTTTCTAAATATTACCCAAATAATAAGGTTATTTTAATTGATGGGAATGATGAAACAGAATTAGACCCTTTATATAAAAAACATTTATATTTTAAACGTGAATTAGTTGAAAAACATCCTAATTTACTCCCTATTACATTTGGCATCCCAACCAGCAAATTAACTACACCCAATAAAGATAAAACCCAACAATACGCAACCTGTATCCCAGGCCAACCTGATACTTACATTTTTTCTAATGAAAAACCTTATTATGAAGATTATCAAAAATCATATTACGGGGTTACTATGAAAAAAGCAGGGTGGGATGCTATGAGGCACTATGAAATTTTAGGTAACTATTGTATGCCTTATTTTGTAGGTTTAGAAAATTGTCCTGTAGATACTTTAGCAAATCTTCCAAAAGAATTATTATTAGAAGGTAGAGAATTAGCTTTTAATTTTGATGAACAAAAATATTATTGTATATTAAATGAATTATTTGAGTATACTAAAAATAACTTAACTACTAAAAACATAGCCCAATATATTATAGACCATGCAAAGATTTGAAATTATAAATACTTTTATTAGAAATAACAACTTTAAAAATTACCTTGAAATCGGGGTATTTGAGGGAAGAAATATTAGAGAAATTATTGCTGAGCATAAAGATGGAGTAGACCCTACTACTGAATTAGGTAGGAGTATACCTGAGATTAATTATCCTATAACATCCGATGAGTTTTTTGGAATGCTTAAAGGTCATGATATTAAGTATGATATTATTTTTATAGATGGTCTCCATATCTCAGAACAAGTAGACAAAGATATTGAAAATGCTCTTAATCATTTAGTTGATGATGGTATTATTGTGTTACACGATTGTAATCCCTTAGTAGAATTATGGACTAAGGTCCCACGCCAAAGTGAAGCATGGCACGGTGACGTTTACAAATCTGTATTACGTTTTAGACAGAAAAGTTCCCTAAAATACATTACAGTAGACGATGATTGTGGCTGTGGAGTTATTTTTAATGGTGTTGAAGAAGATAATAAATGTTCTAATGATTTACTCCAAGAAGGTGAAAATTCATGGGAGTATTTTGACAAATATAGAACTAAATTATTAAACCTAATTTCAGTTGATGAATTTAAGGCAACTTATCAATAAATCAACTTATGGTACTATAGGTTATATTGCTAGTGAGGATGACCTCATTAGAATGGAACAATACTTAATGTATAATCTAGAAGTACTTAAAGAATTTAATAATATCATAATTGCAACCAATTATAATGGAAATTTTCAGGAACAAAACGCTCAAATTTGGAAAAAATACTTTCCTAATTGTATAATTTTAGATTCTCCTGTAAATAGAGGTCATAATTTTGGTACTGCTGACCTAGATAATAAGATATTTGACTATTGTAAAGAAAATAATATTGAATGGTTGTGTAAGGGGGCTAATGATGTTTTACTTCAAACTAAAGTATTTGATCTTAAAATAGATAATGCTGATTTTTACTATATGAATGGTTTTTCATTTGAAACTTTATATAGAAACAATTTTAGTTTAGAAGAATTAAATAAAAACCACTTTACCCCCCAAACCAATTTTTATTTTATAAATGTTTCTAAAACAGATTATTTAACTAATAAAGAATATCTAAGTGAAACTTATAGTTATGTAAAAACATTACCTAATTATAATAATAAACCTTGGGAGTATATTCCTAAATGGTCTTGTGAAGATTTTTTAGCTGAATGTGTTATACGAAATAATCTCACTAAATATCATTTACTTCAAGGGGAGTTATATGAGAAGTTATTTAATTTAGTTAAAACTAATACTATGGGAGATCCTTCACATAAAAATATTATAATTCAAGGAGTCTGCCACTTCCAATTTCCCTCCCAACCAGTATTCGAGATAAATTTGGATTCTTAATTATTAATTATTATATTCACGTAAAATAAAATTAGATGAAAAAGTATTATTTTTATTCAAAAAGTGACAGAAATAAAGAATCGATTATGAGTATTCGATCTTTCTCTCGTTTAGAAGCAGCAATGAGATTTGCAGCAACCAAACAAATGGATCTAAAAACATTTTTGTCTATCTTTTCAGTAAGCAAGTAATGAAACGGAGTAAAAACCCCATCCTAAAACAATTGGAAGAAATTGTAGGGGCTAATGTAGATATCTCTGAATCTAAGAAAACCCGTGCTAAAAAAGAACAAGAAATGTTTTGTTTCATAGTAGACCTCTGGGATAAAGCTTGGCAACGAGGGGAAAAATTATTCAATGAGTATCATGTAGACCTAGGAGACTATGATGCAACTTTCTATCAGGCAATTGAAAAATTATTTATTCTATCCTATGGAGAAATGAAATCTGAAATTGTAGCTTGGTGGGTTTATGAGCGACATTTAGAAGATGGAGAAATAGCTATCATTGTTGATGAGGATGAGAAAGAATATGAATTGAAAACCTCATTAGAATTATTTAAATTTATTAAACAACTAAAGTAAAGCTTTTTAATATGTATGCTGTAACTTTAGATGTACGAGATATGACAAAATTTTGTAAAGGATGTGGTGAAGAAATCCACCCCCTAAGACTAAAAGCATTACCTAACACACAAACTTGTGTTAATTGCTCAAATACGGGTATGAAACGAGGTATTCCTGTAATGCATGGTGATGTAAGTAAAGACGATACTTGGGTTGATATGGTATTTATGGACGAAGATGTTTATGAAACCTATAAAAAATCAACTTCCAACGAGGATTAATTATGCCATTAGCAAAACCCCTTAGTAAAGAACAAATACTAGCGGCCATGTCCCAAACCTTATCTAATAAGGCAGCGGCGAGGTGGATGAATGTATCTTATATTCATTACAAAAAGTGGGCTAAAATTTATGACGCAACCGAAGAAGGTTACCCTAATTTATTTGAACAACATAAAAATCAAGCAGGAAAAGGCATCCCTAAATTCCTTAGTAACTCAGGAAAAGAACCAGCTTTATTAGATATTATTGAAGGGAGAGTAGATATTTCTTCATTTAGCCCTGAAAAAATTAAGTATAGACTTGTAACTGAGGGATATTTATTAGAGGAATGTAATCAATGTGGTTTTCATGAACGTCGAGTATTAGATTATAAAATACCTCTATTATTACATTTTAAAGACAAAAATAAAAAAAATTATAGGAAGGAAAATATAGAATTCCTTTGTTATAATTGTTATTTTCTCACAATCGGAGACATTTTTAACGATAAACAAATTCAGGGGATTGAAGATCATAAACCAGTAAATGAAGGGAAAGTAACTTGGGAAGTAGATGAATACCATTTACAACGACTTAAAGAACTAGGACTTGATACTAATGACCCTGATGAGTATGACATAGTAGCGAGACGATGAAAAAAGCAAGACGAGCACCTCTCTTAAGAAAGAAAAAACGTCATGATTCAATTACTAAGGATTATGAAAAAACAAAATCAAAACACCTTGAAAAACTTGCCAACAAAATGTTGGAGGACCAAGAAAAGATAAGTAAATTAAGGGATAAAAAGATTGATAATAAATTTTTAGACTTATTTTGACATGGCACACTCAATTACAGTTCAAACCCAAGAGGATTTTGAAGATTTAATGAAAGATAACAACTATGAAATTAGTTCTGCTATAACAAAATGTATTCTTAAAAATCTTAAAGGTAAAAAAAAACATATTCACATTTTAGAAATTAATGTTTTAGAAGAACAAACCACATATGATATCACAATTGATAGGAATGACATGGTTGATAGTTTAGAAAAAAACTTAAAGATTCATGAAAAAAATGAAGATTATGAAACTTGTGGTGAAATAGTTAAAGCGATTAAATATCTTAAATTAAAATAAATAAGTTATGTTTTACAAGTACAACAAAAAAGAATTAAAATTTGAAAAATGTTCTAAAGGTTTAGTTATCATTTTTGTAGTAAGTTTATTATCTTGCGTTTTTTCTTATATAGTAGGAATTAATCGTGGTTTATCGAATCCTACCCCATTTGAAAAAGAATTAGTTGTTTTAGACACTAAAGAAAAACCATTTTCCCAAGAAGAATTAATAACAATGCTTAAGGATTTAAATGTAAGATACCCTCACATTGTATTAGCTCAATCAATTTTAGAAACTGGACACTATTCTAGCACCATTTTTAAAACCAATCATAATTTATTTGGTATGAAAGAAGCACGTCGTCGGGTTAAAACCGCAAAAGGGACTCAATTAAACCATGCCTATTATGAAAACTGGAAAGAAAGTGTTTATGATTATGCCTTCTACCAGTGCCGTTATATGGGAAGGATTGATAGTGAAGATGAATATTATCAAGCATTAGATGCGTCATATGCTGAAGCAAATCAATATTCAACTTTATTAAAACAAATAGTTGAACGTGAGAATTTACATTCTCTGTTTAAGTAATATTTATTATTAAACTAAAATATTATAAAAAATGGCAAAAATAGCAAGTGGCGGGGCATTTACAGATCGTCCTAAAAAAACTCGCCCAGGGGTTCACTCCAAAACTAAAACATCAAGGAGTAAAAACGCAACAAATTATAAAAAACGTTATAAAGGACAAGGAAAATAATTAATTTTAAAAAAACCAATGTTATGAGTAAAAATTCAGCACGTCAAACGTATCAAGCCCACACTGAATGGCTTGTTTGGGCTAAAAAACAATACCCAACACTTCGTAAAGCTAAAAAACCCCAACAGGTCCCAATCTGGTTCGAAGGATATAATGCTTAAAAATTCACTTGAATTCTTCCTAAGTATCCCTGATGATTTGTTAGTTGAAATAGCAGTCAAAGATTGGGAGTCTTTAGAAATGTTATGTATAGCCTTAACAATGGATTTACAGTTATTAAAAGAAGGAAAAAATGAAAATATTAGTAATTGGGGAGGTATGTGTTGATAATTTTATATATTGTAGCACCACCCGTTTATCTCCAGAAGCCCCAGTCCCAGTTTTAAATCCAATTAGAATCACCACAAACTCAGGCATGGCTGGTAATACTATGGCAAATGTTAGAGCGTTAGCCCCAGATTCTAATGTTATGCATTTAATGCAAGAAGAAAGCATTACTAAAACTCGCTATGTAGAAGAAAAATCAAATCATATGTTTTTTCGTTTAGATGAGGGTGAAAATGATGTTACCCCATTTAAATGGAGTATGGCTGTTGACATCATGTTAGGTGAGGCTGATATTGTAATTGTAAGTGATTATAATAAAGGATTCTTAGGAGATGCTGATTTAAGAGAAATTGCTAGAAAATCTAAATTATCTATTTTAGATAGTAAGCGTAAACTTACAAATGATATTATTAAAGATTTTACATTTGTAAAGTTAAACGAATCCGAGAATAAAAATAACCCTAATTTAACTACAGATAATATTATTGTTACTTTAGGTAAAAAGGGTGCTTTGTATAATGGAATATTATATGAATCCCCAAACCCACAGGATACAATTGATGTGTCCGGAGCTGGAGATACATTTACAGCTGCCTTTATAGTAAAATTTTATGAAACATTAGAGGAAAGTTATTCTATAAGGTTTGCCAATGAAAAAGCATCAGAAGTAGTATCTAAACGAGGAGTAGTAACCCCATTATGAAGCCAATATTAATATTTTGTCACAATTATGTTGCTCACAATTGGTATGAAATTGTTGAGGAACAACTATCAAAGTTAGTTAAAAGTGGTTTATATGATAACGCCACAGAGATTTATTATGGAGTTTATGCTCCCGACCAATTCCAGTTATTTAAATTCATAAATGTAGTAAAATTTTGGGATCTTAAAAATAAAATTAAAATTGTAGTTCATCCTATTAATGATGGGGAACGTCAAACTATGATTTTAATGCAAGAAACAATTAAAAGTTATCCTGATGCCTATACTTTGTATTACCATACAAAGGGCATTACCTCAATGTCTAACCATTCAAATAAAAAGGGTTTAAAATATTCTAATATTGAATCTTGGAGAAAATGTTTAGAATACTTTAATATTGAATGTTGGGAAAGATGTATTAGTGAATTTGAAAAACACCCCCACATTAATGTTTGTGGAGCTTTATATGTAGACCATAGTGGTAATCCTTATAAATATTTTTACGCTGGTAATTTCTGGTGGGCTCATACATCTTATCTTAATACTCTCCCAGATATGAAGGAAAGAGACAATAGAATGGGGTGTGAATTATGGATTGGTCAAAAACCTCATAATTGGATTAATTTACACGCTAGTAAGGGGGGAGATATTTACTATGAATACTTTGACCCAAAAGAATACAGAAAAGATTTGGATTCCTAAAATTCCCTTCGTATATTTAGGTATAAAGAAATAAAGGTTATGCTTTGGGAATTTACAAATACAAACAAATACGGGAATTTAAGAAGTCGTGTTATTTATCGCCCTGATGGGCAGCCATTTAGTTTTAATCCAAAAGGATTTGGTAAGTTTGTTCATGTTAAAGTATTTAAATACACTTATGAACATCCATTACTTCCACCAAGTCTATTTGTTGGGCAAGATGGTAAAAAATATATTGTACCTACTTGGCAAGAGGTATTACCTGAAACTACCTTAAATGATATTAATTGGGTTAAACCTAAACCATCTGTTAAAAAAATTGAAAATCCAAACGAATGGAAATTCGAATCAAAATCAGACCCTGGTAGTTATTATGTTGTAACTCAAGTTAGTGACTTTAAAGTCAAATGTACTTGTACAGGTCAATATAGAGCAAAAGATAGAAAATGCCGTCACATGAAAGAAGTAATGGCTGAATTAGGAATTAAATAAATAAGTTATGGCAACAATAACACTAAACATCCCTGATGCTTTAAGTAAAGTAAAATTTACTAAAGAACAACTTAGAAGATTAGAATTAAGTTTACTTCCTGATATGGCTGAAATCCATGCACTAGAAATTTGTAAGAAAAAATTTGGTGTTAAATTTCATTTAGGAGCTTATAATTCTAAGGGATTTGACCTTATATCTGAAGATAAATCTATTATTGTGGAAGTTAAGCAAACATCTTCAGTTATGGGGAATAGTAAACGTTTACAAATTGGGGGTTATAAGAATAAAGAAAATAATTGCACCCACATTTTAATACTAGATTATAACTCTAACAAATGTTGTATTTTAGAACATGATGATTTCTTTTATAATACCCTACACCATACTAATAATGCATCTTGGAAATGGGATAGTGAATATAATGTAAAGGGGTCAAATAGATGTGCTGAAAATACACAATGGTTTTTAAATAATGAAATTGAATTATGAGTAGAGGTAGACCATCAGAAACAGAAGCAGTAGTAAAAGAAAAATACACACTAGAATTTTTCGAGGTACCTAGCAAACCAGAATTAGGTGGAAAATCAGTTTGGCACTTTGATAGGAATAAAACATCATTTGGTGCTTGGAAAGTAGAACACACACCTCCTAAAGGTTGGAAAGCACCCAAAATTAAAGCTGATAAAGGTAAAGCTTATGCTAAACAACCAGTAGTAATGGTATTTAAAACATCAAATCGTTCAAATGCTAAAACTAAAATGAAAGTTTGGGCTAATGAAAACATTGATTATATTATTACAGCTGATAAACTTCCAGGTATCCCAGATGCTGCTGAGGTGTTAGAGTTAGCAGTAGGTGAAAGCTTTATTGAAAAATATAAACTTAAATATAATTTATAATATTTATAACATATAATTTAATTTAAATAAAATGGCAACACGTGCGTTAGTAGGTTTCATTCAAGATGGACCAAAATTAATTTCTACATATAACCATTATGATGGTTACCCTGAAAATTTAGGTAAGGGATTAGATTCACATTATTCAATGCCTGAAGAAGCTTTAAAAATAGCTTCCATGGGTTACATTTCATACATGAACCCAGAAACAGGTGAAATTGAAGCAAAACATAAAGAACCTGCTGATAAAACACCACTACCTGATGATTTCCAAGAAGCTATGTTTAAAGTAGCTGAAATGGGTGATTCTTATGGTGCTGATTACATTTACATCTACAATGTTGAAACCTCAGAATGGGATTTTGCTTCACTTGGTAGAGGTATCAGAGGAGCAGCTCAAGAATTGATGGGGAAATTAGGTGAACTAGAAGGTGGTATTTTTGCCCCTGTTGGTGATGATTTAGGTGTACCTGGGGATAATGCTTTAGGTTTAGAAGAAGGTGATTATAATGCTAAATGGAAATCATTCCTAAACGAAGAAACTTTTGATCAAGCTTTTGATCGTATTGATAAAGAAGAAGACATTTACCCTGGTAAATACCCAGTAGAAAAAGTAATGTCTCAAGCTCTGTTCAGATTACAAGACGAACCTAAAGAAATGCTTGATGCTTATAAAAAATCATTAGCAAATGATATTCGTTTAAACGGTAAAGAACAATACGAAGACTATTCAGTAGAAGATTTTATCGAAGACTACGAAAACTACATTGGCGATAAAATGGGTTCATAATTCATAAAAATGTCATATAAAAAAATTTGGAGGCCCGGAAGGGCCTTCATACATTTATGTATAAATGAAAAAGTAATAAAAGTTATGAAAGTATTTAAAGATTTAGAATTTAAATCAAGACCAATGAATGATGGTGTTGGTGCCACAATGAAATTTGATAATGGGTTTACCATTAGTGTTCAAGCAGGTAAATTTGCTTACTCAACACCAAGAGAGAATTTGAATAGTCCTGATGATTTTGCCTCATTTGAGATAGCAGTATTTGGACCTCCTAATGGTGATTTTGTTACTAGTGATTTTGTACTCGATTTAGATGATGATGTTTTGGGGTGGCAAAACCGAGGTCAAATTAATGCATTGATGTTGTTAATTCAAAGTAAAAAATAATATGGCAAAGTTAAAAAACAAGTACAAACGAGAAGAAGAAGAGCTAATTAACTCAATGATAAAAAGTGGTAATAAAACATTTATCACTCGTATTGAATTGATAGAGACTTCTAAAATTAAAGAACATCAAATCTACGAATGTAGGTATGTAGATAATGGTACTAAAAAACAAGTAAACATTATTGCTCATGATGTTACTGATGCTGTTAGTAAGTTAGAGGCAATGGTTGGATTTGGTTTACCTCAACAAGCAGCTAATTACATGTTAGGTAGTGAAAAGTTTAACTTGGATAAGTAATATGAGTAAAGTAGTCAAATACGAAAATCGTTACGGAGACGTTTACACATTTACCAAACAGGAGAATGGAAACATTTTATGGGAAGGTGAATTCAAGCATTGCCGTTTTGCTTGGCCTAATGTATACAAAGAAGCTTATCAACAATATCGTAAAGATTGTTCTGATCTTCAAATAGATTATATGCATATTGATGAATTCAAAGAAGCAGTTCATGAATATGATCTTGAAAAATCTGAGTATACTCCATTAGCTAAACAATACGGACCATTAGTCTATTCAAATACTAAAAGCATTTGTATGGTTGATCCATCAGGTGGCCCTTATATTACTGAAGGCATGGATATGAAATACATTAGTGAGGAATTTAAAGGTAGAGTTGTTAGTTCATTTGTTCCTGTTGAAACTGGTTACCTAATTCAGACCTACGGAGAGTTTGATCATTTACAAGACAGA
>Ga0208898_1001267_pt1 | contig 17044 bp, 19 predicted proteins | sample VirMetDEL_Mar_4_FD_184513 | JGI IMG/M metagenome (GOLD analysis project Ga0208898, IMG submission 184513) | Aqueous microbial communities from the Delaware River and Bay under freshwater to marine salinity gradient to study organic matter... | ecosystem: Environmental > Aquatic > Marine >...
TTATCAGCGTCTTTTTGAAAGTCAGGATTATAATCGTAAAAACCAAATGGAGTATCTCCAGGGTGAAAAGATGATGATCCTGGCCAAATAGGAATGTTTGCCATACGTTTTTGTTATAAATATTAAAGAAGGGGCTCTAATTATGAGCCCCTTAAATTAAATATATAAAATTAAATTAAAATATTAAGCAGAGGCTACAACATATTCAATTTGGATTGAGCCTGAGTAGGTAGTGTCACCACCTCCACCAGCCATTGCTTTGATTTCAGTCATGTATGAAAATGAAGAAGTAAGAGCTGATGGAATTTCTAAATCATCATTGCTTAATATAATAGATTTACCTGGTTCTACTTTAAATGTTACAGATTCATCATTATCTTTGATACAATGAATACTAGCAAATTTATCACTTGTTGGAAAATTAGTAATTCTAATATACTTAACATCCGAATTTACAAATGAGCCTGGGGTTTGTTCTGATTTAGAATCTACAAATGAGATAATGCCAATACCTGAGCCACTCCATCTATAATCAATAACTTCAGTTCTTGTAACGTAATTATTGATTCCACATACTGTAAAAGTGTTATACGATTCCTGAACGTTGTAGTTAGGAAGAATAATGGATTCTTGAATAGTTACTTCTAAGCAACCCGTAGCTGGGGTTTTAACGCAGTTATTTGCCATTTATATTTTTATTATAAATATTGCAAGAAATATTATTATTTATTTCTTCCGCTAGAGCCTGAGGTGCCTAAATTCAAACCTTGTTCATTTGCTTCTTCGTATAATCCTATCAAAGAATCTACAATTGGATCCCTATGATTAGTTTTTAAAGATATAGCGCACATATTTTTAACTTTACGTGCTGCTACATATAAAAATCTAAATCCAGAATCAGCCTTACGTTTTAGGTCTACTTGATGATCGTCACCACAAATAATCATTTTACTACGTAAACCAATACGAGTAACGATCATTTCCATCTGTTCATGTGTAACGTTTTGTGCTTCGTCAACTATTACTACGCTATCAAGAAAAGTGCGACCGCGCATAAAACTAACAGGCACAATCTCAATTGCCCCATCGCTGATGAGCTTTTCGATTTTGACTTTGTCATATAAAGAATACATGTTTTGGTATATGGGTTGGACCCATGGGTCCATTTTTTCGCGGAGGTCACCTGGTAGGAAGCCAATTTCCTCCTTACTCACCGTAGGACGTGTAATTATAATTTTTTCGCATTCTCTTGTAAATAATTTTTCTAATGCGACTTGGCATGCTAATAATGTCTTGCCTGAACCAGCCGATCCGGCTAGTAATGTAACTGTATTATTTAGGATTTTTGCTTTTGCTTCTTTTTGTTCTTCATTTAATTGAATTTTAAACTTGATTGGGGTTTTAGGTCTTCGTTTTTCTACAAAGACCTCATCGTGGTGATGGTTTGAAGCCATAAAATAAGAACTTTTGTTGTTGATTATACATATGAAAAAAGAACCCCGCTTTCGCGGGGTTCCTCTTCCTTTTCAGAAATAATACTATAAATTTATGTATTAAAGGGTATTTAAACCGTTTACATATAATTTAGCGTAGAATTCTGGACGAATCATCTTCTTAGCGTATCTAGTTAAGAGACCTTTACGTGGAGTAAATGTATCTGGATCGTAGATAAGCGGAGTCATGATTAACGGAATGTATGGAGCAAATACAGCACCAGACTCTAAGAACTGTGAACCTCTGTAACCTAATAAGATTAAGTTTTCGTTCATGTATGGGTTCTTATAAACATCCATTCTGTTGTTTAATGAACCAGCTTTCTGAACACCGAAGGCATAGTTTTTAGTTACATCACCGTCTGAAGTAGAAGCGTATCCAGGGATTGACTCGAGGATAGTAGCTACAGCAGGAGAAATTACCATAAAGTTTGCACCACCTCTAAGAGTTAACTGGTGAATCTTGTTAGATAACTTCTGGATCTTAGTTCCTAAAGTTTGGAACCAACCACCTTGTGTATTGTAGAAACCAGAAGCGTCTACTGTAAACTCAGTACCAGCGGCGTTGAGTTGGCGGTTGTTTTGAGCTGACCAGTACTCTGTACCAGCTGCAGCGTCGTTGATTAACATTTCGAGGATCTCGAGGTCGATTTCTAATGAAATGTACTCGCTCATAATGTTAGTTACTTCAGCTTCAGCGTCAAGAGCTTGGTAAGCGTTAAGATCTTGTGCGAACTCAGGAGTCCAAACAGCTCTTAACTTCTTAGTCTTGGCTACGATAGCCTCACTTCTCATCTGAATGTTGATCTCAGGGATGTCGATGTCAGTTTGAGATAATGAGTTAGGGTAAGCATAGTCGTTACCAGCTTCGAAATCACCTACTTCGTAAGGAGACATTGTAGTTTGCTTTTGGTAGTATACAATAGCGTTGTTGCCCTGTGTGATAACACCGTCAGAAGCAGAAACTACGAATTGGATGTTATTACCAACTACTTTAGTTAAAGCCATTACTAAGTTATCAGCACCAACAGTTGAACCTGAAACTAATACGAATCCACGTACTGCTTCTGGGTCATAGTTAGGGATAGCTGATACTGGGAAAGTAACTACGTGTAACTCATCAGCCTCTAAAGAAGCAGTTAATCTTGAGTCGAAGTTAATGTCCTGGTTTGAACCTGAACTAGCAACAGTCATTGTTGTAGCTGAAGAAGAAAACTGGTTAGTAGAATAAGTAAATCTACCAGCACCGTATAAACCACCTGTGTTTACTGCACCTAAGTTAGAGGCATCAGTTTCGAATGGGTAAGCACCAGAATTCTTAGTACCGTAAAGTGATTCGCCCTGTGTGAATGGGTTTTTATTATCACCGTACTGGAAGTCTAAATAGAATACAAGACCTGAAGGTAAGTTCATTGGCTGTACAGAAACGAATTCTTTAGCAGCGATCTGACCGAATACCTTACGAACTAATGGGAGGGCGATGCCTGCCCACTGCTCACCTGTACCTACTGTGAAATTAGCTGAACCACCAGTTGATGATTGCTCAACTACTAATTGCTTAGCTTGGTTCTCAAGGATTAAAGACATGTTGTTCTTATTAATCTCGCTACCGAGACCTTCTAATAAACCTGTCTTTTCCCACTTGTTAGCCAATCTAGCAGCGTCGCTTTGGAGGTTTTTCCAACCTTCACCAGCAGACTCTAAAAGAGATTGAATTTGTGACATTGTTTAAATGTGTTTTTGAATTGTTATTATTATTTTATACCAGCTAATTTTTGCCATCTAGCCACTTGTGGATCAATTTCCATAATTGGTCTTTTCTGGGCAACACCAGCTGCTTTAGAAGCTGAACCTAATGATTCTTTGATTTGAGTTTTAGGAGTATTTTTGATACCTTCATTCAAAGTTTCAAATACAAGTTTAACTTCTTTTACACTTGACGCCTTGTCAAATGCTTCTAAAACTTTTACCTTTTGAGCTTCTTGTAAGTTTTTAGCTCTAAAGATTTTATTTGTGTAAAGAAGTTTAGCATTGAGTAAATTTACTTCTTGAAGATCAGATCTTAATTCTTCGATCTCTTTCTTCATTTCGTCCACTTCTTCCATGCCTTCTTTAGGACCGATGTCGTGACCTGCACCAGACTTTTTCATACCACCAACAGCACCTGATGCTGCTAATTTGAGTAAGTCTTTTACAGAAACTTTTTCACCATCTACAGTAATGATTTTAGAAAGTAATTCCTTGTCATTGTAAAGTTGCTTAAGTTTATCCATTGCAGCTTCATCTAAATCCTCTTTTTCATCGTGCATCCCGTCTAAGTAGCCTTCTTCTTCAGCATCTGTGCGGGCGTTTTCGTCTACAGTTTCTTCGTCTTCAACATCTACGTCAACGTCAACTTCTTCCTCGTCTTCGCCTTCTTCGTCGTCTTCAACTTCAAATTCGTCGCCGGCTTCTAATTCACCGCCTTCTACCATATCACGAATTACGTCTTCGATAAATGATTTGAGATCATCTTCTGACATTTCTTCGAGGTCAATATCCTCGTCTTCCATATCGTCTTCCATGTCCTCTTTCTCGTCCTTCATACCATCTAAATAGCCTTCTTCTTCGGCATCTGTACGGGCATCTTCTTCGAGTTCACCATCGATTTCAGCTAAGAGTTCGTCTAAATCCATTTCTTCGTCCATGTCTTCAGCTTCAGCTAAGTCTTTACCGTACTTCATTTTTTCAGTACGCTTAGTTTCTTTGCTTTCGCCTCCGTCTTTACGATCATCGTCTTTATACTCCTTCTTGGCTTCAGTCATTTCGTCTTCTACTTCGTCTAAGTCTTCTTTTTCCATTTCTTGAAGTTTTGCTGAAAGCATTGACTTCAATCTTGGTTCAAAGGCCTCTTCTAAAGCAGCTTTTGCGTTAGCAATAGCGGTTTCTTTAAGCGCTTTTGCCTCAGCGATTGCTTCTGCAAGCATGTCTCTGTTTGCCATTTTTCCTCAAAATTTTTGTTTGGGAGTTAAGGTTATTAGGAACCTTAATAAGTATTATACATCACTTGATACCATATAGAGATGGTATATTATATTGATACATATATAAAGAGATATTAAAGGTAAAAAAAAAGGCCCCCTTTCGGGGACCTTGCCTAAGGTAGCAGGCTTCTTAAATTAGATAATGGGACATTGTCCGTTCGAACAAAGAATTTCTGTAATAATAGAGTTTACTTTGGCATATGAATCAACTAAATGTTCTTTACCTTCTTTGATTACATGCATGTATGAACCTGGGTTAGATGGAGTTGATACAAAATCCCAGCAAAGTAACTCGAAATCATCTTGGACCTCTAATACTTCACCCATTTGTTTAAGAGAACCCATACCACGCGAAGAAACGCCGACTTGAATTCCACTATCAATAAGTGCTTTTAAGATATTACCACTTGGAGTAGGTAAGATTTCAATTTTACCAACTACGTGATCTCCATCCCACCACATATCAGCTATATTATGTGATACGTTTTTAAGGTTGATGATAGAAGATTCTGGGTGGTCTAATTCGCCTAATGCTCTTTTTTGTTTAACCGACTCCATATACTTATCGATCTCTCTTTCCCATAAGTCTTTGGCATAGTAACGACCGTTGCCGTTTTTGACTTCGGCTGTCGCTAAAATACCTTCTACCATAGGATTACCTCTTTCAGAAAGTTTGCCCTCTGTCAATGACAAAGGGTTAGCTTTAAAGAGCTGAGTTTCAATAAGAACTTGTTTCATCTTAGTATTCAGATTCAGTCTCGTCTACAACTTCTTTTTTTACATAAGCTTTACCAGCTACTTTTTCGTATAATTTGCCGTATTTAGCTTGTGCTTTTTGTAATTCTGAAATTTCGCGGTTGATTTCTTTGATGCGGGTTGGGTTGATAAATTCAGCGATAGCATCATTTTCAGCTACCATAGCTAATTTACCTTCACGAGCAGCAATTTCTTCATCAATCGCATTCATTTTAGCTTCTAAAGCAGCTACGTTACCTGCTACTTCGATTTGACGGAGACGATTTTCTAAGCCTTCTTTTTCAACTTTTTTATCTTTGTCTTTAGCTTTGTCTTCCATGTCTACTTTCTCGTCATGCATTCCATCAAGGTAACCCTCTTCTTCAGCATCAGTACGAGCATTTTCGTCCATTTTATCCTCTTCTTCTTTCAATGCAGCTAAATCTACATAACCCGAAAGATTTTCGTTGAGTAAGTCAGTTAATTTAATCATATTTTCTTTTAGTTTGACAGCTGTCATTTTGTCGTCTTTTGAGGCTTTCAAGCCTGGGAGGTCATCTGTGTAGCCAATACCTTTAACTCCAAACGCAGCGTTTTTCATATAATAATTTACGTCCTTAGACATATTTTTAGCTACAATTTCTTTTAACTCATCTACAGACTTATCTGCATTTTTAGGGTCTTTCATTTCGGCATAATATCCTTCTAAGAAAGCTTCACCATATAAGTTATCAATATTTTTCTTATCTTTATAATCAAACCCACGAGTTTCCATATCTGTAACTTCCTTAGTAGGTTTTTTCTCTTCTGCTTTAGCTTCTTCAGCTAAAAACTCTTTCCAATTGATAAAAGGATTAGCAGACTTAGCAGTAACAACACCACCAATTCCTTCAGAGATAATAGATTTTCTTGTTAATACAGACACTGCTGTATCAAAAGTAGTGATAGGAGTGAATAGATTAGGGAATAACCTACGAGCGGATTTCATGAACATATCTTTACGTCCTTTTCCCTCTTTAATTAGGTTGTATTGTTCTTGTAATGTTGGTTGTTTCATTATTCTCCTTTTAATATTGTTTCAATATCTTTTATTAATTCTAGGACTAAATCAGTTCCATATACTACAGCGTATGATTGTGGGTTTTCTTTGTAGTAATTTGCTGTTTCGTCTTTAGCATTGTCTAACATAGGATATAAATTATTTAAACGAGCCTCAATTTCTTTAAAAGCTTGCATACGTCTTTCTTGAAATTGAGCACGACCTGGGTCGGCCTCGTTCATTTTAATTTTATATCGATACTTATACATATTGTTTACTCTTTTACGAATGTGTCGGGTGCCCATAAATATTTGGTATCTATGGCTTTAGATTGTTTAGCTAATTTTTTGGGATCAACTAATTTATATTTAAATCCTTTTACGTAGTAATTATCTTTTACTCCATTTTCGGATGCTTTAGGACCTAAACCTAAAGATGAACCTGGGTTGGATTCAGTTATGTCTTCTTGTTTCTTGAATGCATATGGGGTTGCTGTTTGAGCTCCTGTGCCTGGTGATGCTGCTGCAGAACCTCCGGTTCCAGACATTTCATTCATATTTTTGACACGCTCGTATTCTTCAGATTTATTATTACGTAAATAAGTACGAAGTGAATTTCTCAATTGACGAATATCCTTCCCCCAATCTTTAATAAAGGGTTCAGCATTAGATTGCCTTGATGCTTTTTCTACAGTTTTAAATAACTGTTGGACTTGTTGGTAAAGTTTGAGATAGTCAGCAGCGTATTCTACATTCCAAGATACAGCTCCTGTTTTAGGATCAATATCAGTAACTGTGGTTTTAATTCCACCTTCGATTTTTACATCGCCTACTTTATGTTCACTTAATGGCTTCATTTGCTGTTTTCAATTCTTCATAAAGTTCACAATATTGGAGGATATTGACAATATCCTCACTTGAAACTTTAGCAGTTTTATCTAACTCAGTAATTAAGTTAGCAACCTCGTTAATTTTAATTTGAACAGCTTTATCAGTAACTTTAGAATTTAATTCATTTAAAGCAATTTTAATTTCAGTTACTTTAGTGTTATAAAACTCTTTTAATACAGGAGTAGAATCTACTGAATTGATATATTGTCTAAGAATTTCTTTCTGGGATTCGTATAAGTTTGAGTATTTACCATTAAATTTTTCCATTAGGATTCGGTAAGTCAAAATACGAGTATCTTTATCATAAGATTGAAATTCTCTTAAAATTTCTGCTTCTACAGCTTCGGGTTTAATTTGAGATGTAGATAAATGTTCTAATAGAGTCATTTTATTGTTTACAATAATATCAGCATCTACTAAAGCCTCAGAATTTTGAATTTCAGTTAACATATAAAAAGCAGCAAACGTTTTATAGTTAGGTAATTTAGTTTTAAAGAAATCTTCTAAATTATAATGCTTTTTTATTTCGTTGATTAGGTTATATTTTTCTCTTCTCAAATTACTTCTATTTAATTTTTTAGAAGTTTCAAGTAGGGTTTGAATCATTACATTAGCTTTACCTTCAGTTAGTGAAGTGTTTTTACCTAATGACTCATATAATTTATATTCTTTTCCTAATTCAGATTTGACAAAGAATTTTTGGATAAGTTTGAGGGCAGTAGAGTCGATACCATTTAATGTATCGGATGTTACTTGACGAACAAGTAATTCGAAAAGGATACCGGTATTTTTATACTTTGAATGCTTAATATTCATTCCTTAAGGTTTATTATAAATATATGGAGATATATTACTCTTTGATTTGTGACTCGTCTAATAATGATTCTTTGCGATTTCCTAATGATTCAAGCAATGACATGTTTTTAGTATATGCTATTTTGGCATCTTCCTTCAAACTTGGTTGATCATCATTTCTCATATCTTTTCTACCTAAACGATCACGTCCAAAAGCATTATCTTGAGTATTGATATTTGATGCTTTTTCTTGGGGACGACCTAAAGGTTCTTTTTCATCATAACCCTCAGGCACTGAAGCATCATCATATCTTCCACGGCCGTATAATGAAGCTAAATCATGTGGTGTACCATATGAACGTCCTGTTGTAATAGGATCATTACCTTCTGTTTCAATTTGTTGCATACGGAATCTACGCTTTTGGTCTTGAACAAGAAGATCTCTATATTCTTCATATTGGTCTTCACTAAAGTGGAATACGTGCTCATAAATCCAATCAGTAGGAAGTAATTTATTTTCCATGATTGTAGCAGCTAAATCTACTTTTTCTTTCATCAATGCGATCTTTTCTTGATCATAAATGATAGATGGAGTAGTTAAGTCTAATTCAAAATTAGTCATTTGTTCATCTCTATACCCTTGAGCATATAAGTGAACTAATGCAATTTTATATAATTCTGAAAGAAGAATACGTTGGATACGGTCAATTGTACGACCAAAACGGATATCTTCAGCTGCTAATGTAGCTTTACCTTGTAGATTTTCATCGTAACCCATAAATGCTTTAGGCACTTTAAGAGCTGCGAATAGTTTTTCTCTCAAATACACAACGTCTTCAATACCAGACCATTCAAGTCCTTTTGTAGTATCAATTTTAGTTGATTGGTCATTACCTCTAACTGGGATATAGAAGTCCTCCATGATGTTTTGCATGTTGTACTTCAAATTATATTCACCAGTATTTTGATCCATAAACGGAGTACGCTTCATTGTAGAAATTGTTTTCTGCATGAAGTTTTCTACTTCGTTAGGTGGAATAGAACCTACGTTTACATAGAAAATACGTTTTTCTGGGGCGCGGACAATTCTGTGAATCAACATCGCGTCTTCCATCAATGAGTATTGTTTGTATAGGCGACGAGCAGGCTCAATATATGAACGACCATATGGAAGGTAATTTACATCCGATAATAATCTAAAGTGAGCAATCTCGTAATTATCAAATTCAATAGTATTTACAGTACTTTTTTGATTTGGAGTTTGGTAGTAACCTGAAGAAGAACCACCTAAAATACCTTCAGGATTATAATTGAATACTACTTTAGATGGATTTTCTGGGTCAAAATTTTCTTTTCTTTCAATATGGTAAGCTGAGTATGGGATAACGTTGTATACACCAAATTTTTCAGAGATTTCTAGTTTGAGGAAGAAATCACCATACTTACACATTTGACGAGTCCAAGACCAAAGATTAAACTCAATGTTGAGGACGTCGTAGAATAAGTTATATAATACTTTTTGGATACCTTCATCTGAAGATTTGATTTGGAGTACTTCACCCATATCATTTTTGAGAGTACACTCATCAGAAATAATGTCAAGGGCAGATGCGATAATAGCATCTGTATCCATTAAATCATAATCAGAATAAAGATAAGTTCTTAGATACTGATAATTGAGGTTGAACTGAGAACCATATAATGATGTAGATGCTGGGTTTCTATAAATTCCTTGGAATCTATCCATTAAAGAATTTGTAGCAAACTCGCCTGATGTTTGGATATGGTCAGTATCAACTACTTTAAGTTGACCACCCCCAACATTACGAATTACTACGTCTGAAGCAAATAATCTTTCTAACCTTCTGAATAAACTAGTATCAGCCATTGTATTGTTTATTATTATAAATATTATCTAAGAAGCCAACTAATATCCTCGTCTTTACCATTTATATTTTGCATATAAGGGTTTTGAACATAGCGACCACTAGCATTATTATATCCACCTTGATATGCTACTTTAGCACTAGATATATTGCTCAAAGCAGCCTTAGAAGCATCTATAGCATTTTGTCTAAATTTATATGAAGTGTCTCTCATAAACATAGCCATACCAAATGACATAACGAGGTCGTCGTTATATCCTTGTTGTGCTTCAGCACGACCATTTTTCCAAATAAACACTTTCATTTCTTCTAATAATCTTTTCGATTGAATTATAACAGATTTATCGTTTACGTATTCCTGGAATTTTCCAATTACCATAGGGCGTAATCTTGATGACATAGTAAAACCAGGCACCATTTTAGATGTATCCATATATTTGTCAAAATACGACTCACTTAGCGAGGAATCACTCTTAGATGAATAGTATAGATTAGAATATCCACGATCTATTACAGTTTGTATAGTAGCCCAACCAATCGATGCGTTTTCAATTACTAAAAGGGCTTCATTATATTCAGTAGCAACACCTACTAATAAATGACCATATTCTTTAGTTCCAATTTGTCCTTTATATTCTGCTACTTGTGTATTAGTTTCAATATCAATTACGTGGAATGCTGAATAATCTTTACCATCACCTCTAGCTACGTCTGCTACAACTAAATAATTTCTTGAATAATCAGCTGGTTGCCAAATCCATAAGTTTTGATCAGCGCCACGTTTTTCTAATGGGTCTTTAATATAAGTTTGTTCGTAAAATTCAATATATTCCCCATAAAATACAACATCACCAGAAGATGCAAAATCGCAATCACATTCTTGTGCTGCCATTCTAGGGTCACCTAGTAATTCATTTTGTCTATCTCTCCATACTTGGTCTCTATCAGGGTGAACATACCAAGGTAATTTGATAGGTAAAAAGTCGTTTTCAGAATTTTCTGCTCTAACCCATGTTTGGTGGAACCAGTTACCTGTACCATAAGGAGTAGATAATACAATAGCACCACCACCAGTAGCAAGTGTTTGTTGTGCTGAAGCCCAAATCTCACCAATGTTTTCAATAAACGCAGCCTCGTCAATTAGTAGAAGAGAAACTGCTTCTGATCGACCTGCGTCACTACTCGCTGCTACTGCTTTGATTTGAGATCCATTTGTTAATCTAAGTGATAGTCGGTTATTTTCTGCTGTGTCAATTTTGAGCCAACTAGGAAGGTTTTCAAACATAAAACGTACCTTAGTTACCATGTTTTTAGCTGTTTCCTGCTTTGTTGCAATACAGAGCACGTTTTTATCTTTATGGAATAACATTAACCATAAAGAATAACCTGCGCCTAAAGTTGAAATACCTAACTGGCGAGATTTTAAAATAACTGAATATGGGTTATCTTTCCATAAGTGTAATACTTTTTCTTGGAAAGGATATAAATGGAATAAAATTCTACCTTGTTGGGGGTGTTGAATAAAACAGTATTTTTTCATAAAGTGTACTGGGTCTTGAGCACACTTTATATATTCTTGTTGGATTACTTGTCTTAAATTCGGACTACTCATTTTCCTAGTTTCCAGTACATACTAAGGGCTATAACTGGAACTAGATTTTGATCAACACCAACCCCAAAGCTATATACTTGCTTCTTTTTTGTTTTGAATAACATTTCACCACCTAAGTAGTTTATTTGATCTAAATTACCTACACCACGTAAACCAAAATATAATTCCCTTTGGTTGATATATACTGTTTCTTTAATAGTTTTTCGTGGGTAAGTAAAATTATAAGCAATTTTTCTTCCTACGATTTGGTTTTGGGATACTGTATCAGTAATTGTTAAGTCTAGACTATCTAATACTTGTGTATCCTCGTATGTTCTAGTAGCATAATAATCTGCTAAAATGGCTGCTGTATCGATTGGAGTTGTAAATGTATCAATATCAACTTTAGTTACGTATTTGATTTTAGGTACATAAACTGGGTATTCTTTTTCAATTGTTGTATATTCAACAATAGTATCCCTAACAACACGTTCAGTAGGTTCAATAGGACCAGAACATTGTCTCATTAGGAAAATCACAACTACCAATACTGCAATTAGCAGTGATTGGATATTTTTAAAATATTTTTTCATGTTATTTTATAGCAGCTACCTTTGCTTCAATATCTACTTTAGCGTCTGCCCACTCTTTAGCATAAGCGTCTTTGTCTAAGATACGATTAGCAGAATCAACAACACCTTTATCAACCATAGTTTTCAACCAAGATTTGATCATTTTTGTTTTTTCTTGTTGACGGAGTTGGCTTAATTTTGATTTATCAAATTTACCACCTGAGCGAGCAAGTTGTTTGAGTTCTTTATCTGATGGTCCTTCTTCATCTTCACCCCCAGCGTAATATTTTTTCTTGCCTACTGAGAATGTTTTTGGTTTAGCTTCTTTCTTTTTAGCAGCAGGAGTAGCTGATTTAGGGCGACCACGTGTACCTTTTTCTTTCTTTTCTTTAGGCTCTTCTGATGCTTTACGACCGCGTTGTCCTACTTCTCTTTCACCTCTTACTAAATCAATGAATTTATTTAATTGGTTATCGAATAAATCTTCATCACCTAAAGCAGCGATTACTTTATCATCAGCTTTTACGGCTTTACGAACATCTTTCTTTTCAGCGTCAGCATTAGCTTTGATTACTTTTTCAATAGCTGATTTCAAGTCACCAGCGATTTTAGCCATTTCGTCAAGTTGCTCTTCTTCTGCTATTGTTACAGGCTTACCTGTTTTTTTAGCAGTAGCAACAGCTGTTTTTACAGTATTAGGATCTTCATCTTTGATTTCAGCTGGGTTGGTGTTTTTATCTACCATAGTGAGTTCATCAATGATCATCTCACGGATTGAAGCTTTTAAATCAGATTTTTTCATTTTAAAAAGATAATAGGTTTTATTATAAATATTATAAACCTAATTGAAATTTCAATTGTTCAATGCGTTGCTCAGTAGGTCCTTCAAGAATGCCGTAGTTTTTGATACGATGTTTTTGTTGGCTTAAAATATGACGAATAAAAGTATCAATTGTATCTCTATAATCTACATCTGTTTCACGAACACCATTATCTTCAATTTCAACACCTTCAGGAGAAACATAAAAAATATGATCGTATTCTTTAATTAAACGCATAGCATAAGCATAAAATGCTTCTTTATCAGTCCAATCTATTGATTTAGAAGCTTGAGTAAAAGCTATAACATCAATTACAGTACGATCTGTAATAATATTTTCTTGGATGAGTTCACTTGCACGTTCTGCTAGAAATACTGTTTGTCCTTTAAGTGTTGAATCAGTATTTAAGGGAATACCTTGTGACATTAAGTATTTAGAACGCTCAGTTCTAAACATATAATCCTTAAATTCAGGCAATTCTTGCAAAGCATGAACAAGTGTAGTTTTACCTACACTCATTGTTCCACATAATCCTATTTTCATACGTTTTTATCATCTAACCATTTACGATACACTCTATAGCTATCACTATCAAAATGTTCTGTTGAAACCTCAAACAAAATACCATCAGTTAAAGCCATTACTTGGTGTGGTTGGCCTGGGAATTGTCTTACGGAATCACCTTCACGTAGTTGTTCTTCGTGAACTTCACCAGTTTCAGTATCAATCCAGCGATATAAAAATTCACCTTCTTGAACGTACCAAGTCTCGTCTTTAATTAAGTGGTAGTGCATGCTAAAGTTACAACCTTTCTTGAACACAAGCAACTTACCACAATAGAGTTCGTTGTTTTCGAATATAATTTCGTGTCCCCAACCTTTAGGAACATTACATTCTTTACATTCTTTAGCGTTAATTACAATAGGTTTTTCCATATTACATTCGTACTGTGCCTCTCATTGAAGCATTTTTATACCAAGGAAGACCTTCTCTATCTTGACGAGTTTCACTCCATTCATCTTTAGTCATTTCAATACCATAAAGATAATAGGACTTTTTTAGTTCTGTTTCTTCACCTTCAATTGGCTCAATTGCTGGTCCATCCCAATTATGGTATTTCCAATGTTCTGAACCTGATTCTCTAAAGAAATGGTGGTATGCTCCATTATTACGCATACGTCTTACCTCATAAATTTTTTCTTTTGCCATAACTTTTTACCAATTTACCACGTCTCCGTGTATATTATCCCATTCGCAAATATACGAACCATTTTTTACAGTGCAAAATCGCTCTAGAATATCTTCAGCAACATATGTTCCTTGAGCACCTGAAACTGTAATACCACGAGCTGATAGAGCATCACCTACAAAGTGAACATTATCAAATTGGTTTAGTGCTAGATTTTTATAGTCTACAAGTGGTTCAGGTGAAAGATATTTGACTTCTGGGATGTAAATTCCCCAATCGTCTTTGAGTGTTGGGAATACTTTTTTCATGTCCTCAATAAAGTCCATAATGTAAGTCCAATATTCGCCCATTACATTCTCTACTCCACTCAAGTTATCGATTTGGTATGAACGAACATCTTCACCTTCTGAAGTTGTTGAGGGGATACGAGTAGGTGAATAATATAAACCAGTACCATTAAATTGGAGTTTTTGAACTACTTCACGTGCCCACTTAAATGGTTCTTCAATACCATTGATTTCCATCAAGATACCGAAATTAGTCATATTGTTTCTAAACGCTTCATCTTTTTTAGCGTGTCCATTGTATGAGTGGTTACCATACGTTTCTTCAACAGCAACATAGGCTGCATTGTTATTTGTACAGAAAGAGCGTAGTGAAACACCTTCATCCTCGAATTTACGATACAATTTGAAATCGTAACTAATATCAATCAACTCTTGGAAGTGATGTTGTGGGGCTTCAAATCGAACACCAATTTGTACTGGTTTTGGTTCAGTTGGGAATGAGTATTGATCAGCTAATGCTTTACCAAAGTCGATACCTGATTTACCAACTGCAAATATCAAACGATCATATTCAAATGTATGATCTAAATCTGATTCTAGTACGTTTACAGTACCTGTACAATTTTCGAAATCAATTGCAGTTACTTTAGCTTCCCATTCAAATTTAACACCTTTAGATACTAGGAAATCGTACCAATTTTTACCAATCTCGTGTAGATAATCTGTACCAACGTGCCATACTGGAAATAATCGCAAACCGAAATGTGGTTTGATGAAATCTGGTTCTGCTTGAGGATCTGAACATTGTACTTCCTCTGGTTTAGGGTGGAAACGTTTAAAGTTGTTGATTACCTCATCAAACAACTCCATTGCTTTATCTTCTCCACAATACTTAGACATATGACCTCCAATAGCAGTGTGGTAAGTTAATTTACCATCACTCCAACCACCAGCACCTAAAAAGCCTTCCATTACTTCGGAATACTTTCTTTCATATGGACTTTTACCCATATCAATAATAGTGATAAGTTCTCCTGGATAATCATTGTCTACTAGTTTAGTAGCAGCATTAACTCCTGCCACACCAGCACCTACGATTACGATTTTTTCCATCATTTATTTTTAATTTTTAACCCCTAAATATACGAATGATATGTTAGGAGATCAAGTTATTGGGGCCACAGCTCCCAGAAAATTTAACTTGAATCGACTGGCTATGAATCAGTCTAAATGTATTTTGAGTAATAGGTTTCCTGTACCTTTGATTACTCTGTGCCATTCATGGCGTGGTATAAATATATGATCTTCAAATGAGATTGGCAAGGAATTGTCAAATTGGAATTTCCAGTCTGTTTCTCTTAGTGATTCTATGGTGCGGTCTTCATCATCTCGGTGCCACATTAACTCAATTGGGTCAATGTTTTGGGAAAATTCTCTAATGATGTATTTGTTGTTGACTTCTATATCAACATAAGGACGATCACCAGAAACCTGAGAAGCTTGATTTGAGTCCGAGTAATTTAGCATAACGTGGTAATCTACAGCTCCAGTATGAAGCTTTAGTTTTATCTTTTTTATTAGCACAATCGTGACGCTTAGCGAATGCTTGACGTGCTTTTGGGTTATTGATTTTAGCTTTTAAACCACCTGAACCAAAACGTACTGTTTTGATTTTCTTGGTTTTTGGATCGCGAACATATACTTTGTAAGCTTTACCGCCTGAAGAAGAACGCATTGGTTTACCAATTTTCTTCTTAGCTTCTTCGTAGATAGTTTGAATTTGATCTTCGGTTAGATGTCCTCTATATCCTTTAACTACGTTTCTAGGATTTGATATATCAAGGGCTGTGTTAAGGAAGCCTAATCTTTTATCAATTACTTGCTTCATTAATTCTAATGTTTCTTTGTCAAATTCGTCTTCAACTGCAGCTAAAAATTCTTCAGTTTCAAGTTCATTAAGTTCAATAGGAAAATCTAAAGGTACTTTTTTACCTTCTACAATCGCAGTATGACCTAAATCTGTTTCAGTTAATACAGCTAAATCATCTCCTTGTACTTCGATAATACCTCTAGTGTAAAGAGTGCGGGCTTCAGCCCATAAGTTGAAATATCCTTCCGAACCTGCGCGGTATATGTGTTCTGTAAGAGGTTTGTTGTTATCCAAGTGATATTTTAATCCTTCAGATAAAATCTCCTTTGGTGCTAAACTTTCGTTTAACACTACTGGCTTAGCGCCACTACAGGTTCCACATCCACATCCACACATATATTATAAATATTATCTAGTTTTACTAATTCTTAAAGATAAAGGTAATACCTTACCTGAAGTGTTCCTAATTGCAACTACATATTGTCCATTAGTAGTTGTTACTTTAATAGTTACTTGTTTAGTATCTTTACTTGGATATTTGATAGAAGCGTCTTCAATTTTACCTATAAAATCTAAAGCATCTTCAGCAGTCAATAAAGGAGTTACTTTAACATCTCCTTTACCAGATTCTTTTACATAGTAATATCCATAACCTACAGATGAAGCTAATAAGTTTCTAAATTTTTCTGTATCAATTCTATCAGTTTCCCAACCTTCAGAATCACCTGTTTGATTAATATAGTTGTTTAATCCTTGAGCTAATCTCTTAGAATCAATATTAAACATATCAAATATAATACCATTACCTGAGGTAGGATCGAATTTAGAAGAATCGTAAATTACTTTACCATCT
>Ga0208898_1001268_pt1 | contig 17042 bp, 11 predicted proteins | sample VirMetDEL_Mar_4_FD_184513 | JGI IMG/M metagenome (GOLD analysis project Ga0208898, IMG submission 184513) | Aqueous microbial communities from the Delaware River and Bay under freshwater to marine salinity gradient to study organic matter... | ecosystem: Environmental > Aquatic > Marine >...
TTTCTGATGAAATTAATGTAATATATGAACCGGACAATAGTTTATTTGATCATATTTTGTGTACATGCACTCAAGAAATAAATTATTATGCATTTTCAAATGATGCATATGCTGTATCTGAAAACTTTCATAGTTTACCTGCATCACATATTGATATCTATGATTATGATATATATGTTTCTAATGAAATCATGAATTTGGTACAATCAAAAAATTCTATTGGTCGTAAGTTTCATGTCACTGATTTAATTTTTCAACACAGATATAAACCTCCTCAGATGAAAAAAGAGGACCTTTCGCTGATCAATCATAAAACAAAGAATAAAAGCAAAATCTTTTTCGATCAAACTGTTTTGTCTTCATGGGGGTGTGAAAATTCACAACTCATATCATACGGTATTCCTTTGAATTTATTTACTAGCCATGACAATGATAGAAATTCGAATGTTTTAATATTAAGCCACAATGAAACAGTATCCCAAAAAATACAAAACTATTTTTCGTCACGCAATATACAGTGTGAAATAATTAATAGTTTTAATCAATTGAGTATTAGTGAAACCGTTGATAAATTTAATCAATATAAAATTGTTTTGGATTTAAATAATACTACTATAAACCAATTGTGTGCTCTTGCATGTGGATGTAATGTAGTAGCACTATCTCATCAGCCATCATCAACACCATTAATCAACACACAGCATTCAGTTGATGGTGTCGTAGCATATTGCGATACTCTACTCAACAACACAGATAAAATAGTAAACAATGAGGAAATTAAAAACTATCTAGATACTAATTTTAATTATGATAAATTTCAGACATCAATTTCTGAAATTATGGAATTCAATAAAAGAAAGGCATTTATCCTATGATTGGATCATTAAATGTAGTTCGTACACAATCAGAAAATAAAACTTCCGGCAACGAAATTACAGCGGAGAATCTTAACAATATTACAAATAACTATGTTAAACAAATAGAGTGTTTGTGTCTTGACGAGTTTAGTTTGCCAGAAAGAAACGCCCTAATGAATATATTGGTTCAAAAACTATGTATTGGAGGAACATTGTCGTTGAAGTTCATCAATCTAAATCTTGTTTCTAATAAAATTAGTAAATCAGAACTAACAGGAGAAAAATTCTCTGCGCTGCTATCTGATTTAAGATCTTGTTTGTCTGATCAAGAATCTATTGAGATTATCAAAAATATGCCCTTAGTCATGAAGGGATTATACTATGACAATATTTATTCGATCATGAGTCTAGAAAAAATTTAATGAGAATAGCCTGCTGTATACTTTCATATAATATCACCAAAGGCATGAAGTCTTTAGGTCCAATCGGTCTTCTAAAGAAAAATCAAAAGTCAAAAGAATTAATTTTGCAACAAATAGAGGATCTAAAACAAATATTCAGAAACGTGGACATATATGTAGTGACTGGTTTTGGTAACGAAAGACTGCAAAAAATAATAGAAAAAAAACGTAACGTATACAATATCATTAATAAAAAATATGAAGATAAAAATCAGTCATATGCAATTAAGTTGTTTATGAATAAAATAAAGAATAATATAGATAAATACCACGGTGTTTTTTTTATTAACTCTAATATCATGATTAAACAGTTGACTTCAAAAAGAAAAACTGCATCCTGGCTAGTTGTATCGAAAAAGGGCAACACCAATGAAAAAGATCGCATAGGGATTAATTTAGATACAGAGACTGGACATATTCGTTATTTGTTCTACAATATAGGTGAGCAAACCTGGTGTCAAAGCTTATATTTGAAGCAAAATCATTTAAAATATCTCATTGAGACGATAGAGGATTGTCACGATAATATGTTTTTATTCGAGATGATTAATCAAATGATTGATCGTTATAATATCGAAATTTATGCGAACTACTTACAAAAAAAACAAGACTACATTTATATTTCAGGACCAAAAGACAAAAGTAAAATCAAATGAAAAAAACCATATTATTGCATGATGCATCTAACCAGACTAGTAAAAACATTAATAAGTCGATAATCGATTTAACACATGAAAGCCATAACATAATATTAAATACTGTTCATGGTAATTTATTTAATATATACCAGCAACACAAGCCATCGTATATATTCCTGAATGCTTCTGAGTATACTCAAGAATTCCAAGATTTTTTGATGGATCATTCTGGTGATACTAATATCTTTTTGTTTATTGAAAACAGTATTGATAATACATCTTTAATAGAGTTCTGGAATAGCAGGCCTATTAAAATTATAGCCAATGTAAAATATCAGAATATCTATAATAATTGCGTGGCCGTATATGAGAAGATGTATAATGAAAAAATATTCAATAACAAACAGCTGAATAGAAATGATAAAATTGCTGTAATATTATCCTCAGATAATAGTAAAAATAATATCATTCAAGAAATTCTATATCCTAATAGCTTCGATCGTAAAGTTGTAGTTTTTAATAATCCAGAGTTTAAATCTCCGGTTAATCTTGGCATTTTAAATGCCTTAGATCTATCTATTGTACTAAACAGTTTTTATGGATTAATAGACATGGATCAGCAATTATATCTTGAGGCGCAAGCTTGCAACATTCAATATTATGACATTGAAACTGTTGGGCCAAAAGAAGCAGTAATCAATAATAATTTTAAAACACTAAATACAAATCTAACCGATTATACTTATCTAAAATTTACAACAGAACAAATACTACCCAATATTAAGGCATAAGAAAAATGGATATAGGATTTTATATTATTGATATAGACAATAAAAATGAAGCAGACAACAAAAGGTTAGAATGCTTAAATAAATTATGTGAGCTTAGGCCGTATGACAATATAGCATTATTTAACAGTACTTTTCGTGCTGTGGATGTAAACCGTAAATATTATACCCTTCATATCAGTGAAGCAAAATACTTTAAAGGGGTTTTATTTTTCTTTGATATTAAAAGCATATTATTGGCTCGTAATTTTCCAGCACCAAAGCGTAAAATATTATTTCTGGAAAATACAGATTGGCAAAACGACCATAGGTTTCCGTATACATTCTGGCATAATATATATATGAACGAGGATGTAGAATTAATATCTACCAACAAACAACTAGACGACCTATGCAAAATTTGTTGGAAAAATCCTTTGTCGTATATAGAAAATTATAACCACGAGGAAATTAGTAATGTCTTACAAAAATTATAGTCACTATTCTGATCATGATAAAAAACAAATTATAGAAAAGCTCTATATCGATAAAGGATTAAGCTTTGCTAGTATTGCTGAAGAGCTAAATACATATGCAAATAAAATCAGGAGAGATGCTCTAAAATACCAAATACCGATCAGAGACAAAAGTGCTGCTCAGGCCAATGCTATTAAAACAGGATCTCATAAGCATCCTACTAAAGGAACAGAAAGATCAGATGATATTAAAAATAAAATAGGTAAATCTGTAATGAAGTCCTGGGATAGTCTAAATGATAAAGAACTACAGAAACGAAAAAATAAATCAAAACAATTATGGAATAAATTATCCGACGATGAAAAACAACATCGTTTAAATTTAGCCAATCAAGCTGTTCGCACTAGTAGTAAGGTAGGATCTAAACTTGAACATTTTCTCTTAGAACAACTCTTAAGCAAAGGCTATAAGGTTGATTTCCATAAGGAGCAGATATTAACGAACACCAAGTTGCAAATAGATCTGTTCCTTCCTACTATGAATATAGCGATAGAGGTCGATGGGCCCTCGCATTTCTTGCCGGTATGGGGAGCAGATACCCTAGCCAAAAATCAAAAATACGATAAGAAAAAAACAGGACTAATTTTGGGTAAAGGACTTAAGCTTATTAGAATAAAACAGACTCATGATTTCTCTAAATCAAGAGCATTTGTTTTGTATGATAAGCTAGAACAAGCGATTGATAAGATAAAAAATTCTACCAAAAGATCTATAGAAATAGAGGATTAAAATGCCAAGGAAAAAGAACGAAGAAGAAGTCAAAGAAACAACATCTGTATCACCTAATGATTTAGGATGGACTGACTATGTTCTAGAATTATTGTCTGATGACGAAAAAATAAAGGGCAATCCTACTACAGATGGATTAAGGAGAATTTTTGAGATTGCAATGAATTGTGTTGTCACCCAGTCTACCTCCGAAGTGTGTCAAACACCAGACCCTAATAATGGCCAGAGGGCCACCGTGGTGCATTCTCTGACCTATGTTTTAAAAGATACTGCTCCTGATAGTCTATTTAATACCATAACGGTAAACGGAGCCGCAGACGTTTACTGGGGTAACTGCGACAAAATTTTCAGAAACCATCCTGTTGCTGTAGCAGAAACCAGAGCAGAAGGGAGGGCTCTGAGAAGAGCATTAAAGCTACGCAAGGTTGTTGCAGCAGAAGAACTTGCTGATGAGATTGAGGATATCGACGGAAATACGGTATCTAAAATTAGTGCCAATCAGGTGAATTTTATTGACGTATTAGCCAAACGTCTCAATATAAGCGTGATTAAACTGGTAGATTCACTTGACATAACGTGTGATAATATCTATAATATTAGTCATGACGATGCTATTAAAGTAATACGACAACTAAATTCGTATCAACAAGATACATCGTCTATAACGGAGAGTATTATGGGCTATCAACCAGAATGGAAATAAATTATGAAAGCAAAATATAGAGCCACACAAAATCTAGAATTTGAATTAGAGGCTGGCGGTCAAAAAGAAATGTTTAAAGAACTCGCTGTAGTTCAAGAAATTTTCGCAGAAGATACGTGTGGTGTCTGTAAGAAGGACAATGTAAAGTTTGTGGTAAGAAACGTAGAAGATAATGACTATTATGAAATGAGATGTCTATCTTGTGGAGCTGCATTATCTTTTGGTCAACATAAAAAAGGCGGAACCTTATTCCCTAAAAGGAAGGGTGACGATGGCAATTGGTTAGAAAATGGTGGTTGGTACAAATGGCAAAAGGATCAGCAAAAGAAATAATAATTCCCCCTCCGGTTCCCGGTACTCCAGAGTATTATTGTTATCAAAGACTTAACAGAGAACTGTTGCCATGCGAAAAGCAAATGGGCATGGTTAGGGATGATTCATATAAATATGAATATAAAGAAGACTACTCTAAGTCTATTAAGTATTCATCTATTCTTTATCTGTCAATTTTTCTTCTGTTATGTTTGACATTACTGTTTCATACTGTTCCTCCTAAAACCAAACCTATTGTGTTAGAAATGTGTTTTGGAACAGAAATAGAAACGGCTGTAGTCGAAGCGATAAGTCCTACAGAGTCTGGCTTAGATAATAATGTAGAGACAGAACAGATAGGATCATCTGAGAACAAAGACAATAATGATATGGCTGTTAGTGATAGTGAGCCACAGTCACAGCCCCAACCAGAAATTGTAGAAAGTACTGCTCCTAGCAGATATGATGATTATCTAGAATCTATATCCAATATTGAACCGAATGAAGCTGGTCCTGTTTCTGTTGCTTCTTCTAGTAACACAGAAACGATTGAGTCTTTATCTGGCGGAATCATGAATGCTGTAAATCATAATGGATCTCAAATAGGCTCTGGTAGGTATGGGTCTGGTAATAATATGGACTATTTTCTTGCGAAAGCTGGGGCACAAACGGGAGAAGTGCAAATTTCTTTAATGTGGAATACATACGACGATATAGATCTACATGTTATGTATTATCGTAATCATGGAGTCACAGAAAATATAAACTGGCAAAATAGGATGGGTGGAATTAGTGGAGGTATTTTAGATATTGATATGAATGCACAAGGCCCCATGAATAATATAGGTATTGAGAATATATTTTGGCCGTATGGCTCATCTCCGAGAGGTTTTTTTGTTGTAGGGGTTCAGTTTTATCATTCGTGGACCGGAAATAGAACTGTATCTGTTATGGTAAGAGTTAAAAAAGGAGAAACTGAAGAATTTTTTAGAGGTGAGGTATACTTAGGTACGAGTCCAACGATTATTACTAAATTTAAATATTAGCTAATTGGCCCCCACCGACCATCTGGACAACTAGCATTCTTATTGGCTAATTTATTATTATAATTGTGTTCTCGAACAACCCGACAACCACATAACAGACAGGCATTATCTTTATAATGCTCACACTCATTACAAATTTTCATACGTTCATCTATCTGTTCTTTGCTACAAAGATTTTCCTCCTGTAAATGGTTTTCTTTTAATTCCTGTTCCCTGACTATTTCTTCTGCTTTCTTATTATTGTCTTCATATTGTTGAGCAAGCTGATGCTTTAAAGTCATTTCTTGTTCAAAACATAATACATTGATATTAGGATCGTCTAATCCTAATTCTAGTTGACAGTTTGAGCACTTATAAACTTTTTTATTGTTGAATATTTTTCCTGTTTCTTGAAAATTACAATACATGATTATCTAACTCCATTCCATGACGATATCGACCAACAATAGTGATCATTTTCTGGACAGGGCGAACCCCCATAAAAAATACTCTCATCTGTATTATAGCGACACTCAAAACTATGGCAAGCTTCTTCATCAGAACCAAAATTAAAAGCTCTAACAACATAATTTCTAGTAGGAGGTCTATTTAAAATATTTTCATTAGATGCACCGATACCTAAACTTTGACCATACCATAATGGAAACTCCAAATCAAATGCTTTATTAACAAAACTATCATCAGTCACTCCAAGTCTAGATTCTTTAATAGCATCTTTAAGCGTATAAGGTCTTATATATTTATATGTTACATAGGCTTCAAGACTGGTTAAAGTTCCTTGGCCAGTTTCTACTTTTAGTGCTGCATCTGGTAGTCTTCGATATTTATCATAATTAGTATTAACTTCTCTAAATTTTATTTCACTGATACTATCTGGCACAACCCCGTGCAGAATATCGGATTCTTTAATATGAGCATTACCTCTTTTTGTTCTTCTTACTCTAGCAATATCCGGTATTTGTGAACTTAGATCAATAACTCCCCAATACCGAGCAGTGTTAGAATCAGCCGGAGTATCTGCATAATTATCTTGGTTAAAAAGGTCTTCTAGTGCCTGTTTCCATATATTCTTTTTGACATCAAAAACTCCCATTCGATCCATATTTATAATGCGTTGATGAGAATACCAAGGATTACCCGGTGTTTCTCCACACACCACATCAAACCAACCATTTCCAATGTCAAAATAACCCCTTCGCATTTGATGGTACGATTGCTTCACCGAACCAACAAAATCTATGTCATGAAAAGCATTATTTAAATCTGTGCCTTCGATAAAGGCTATGACATGCGTTTCTGTACTAGCTATGGTTTTATAAGTAGATTTGTTATCAAGCTTGATCTTAAGACTAGAATTATCGCACTTATCGCATCCAGAATCATTTATTGTATATGTAGCATCAGTAGGTAGGTCTATTTCTGGGCATTTATCAATCTTATTATCTATGCATATAGTTTGACCCTGTACTGTAACTGTTATATTACTGTTTGTAATATTAATATTTATTATAGGCCCAGACTCTGGCTTATATTCTTTTATCTCAGTAGTGGTGCGAAGATACAGGTCTATGTCTTTCATTGTTACTTTGGACTCATAATACCCACAATAATCAACGCCCTCATCTCCATAATTCATAGCCAACCCTTTATCTGCTTTGGTCGTACCATTAGCTACTAACCATTCTGCTATCTTATAGTCATAGTTGTTTAGGTTTTTTAGTATAGCTGTTCTGACGCTTGGCGTAGTTATATACGTACCGTAATAAGAACCATAAATGACAGGATAATGTGTCATAGATCCAAAGAAAGCAAGGGTATCATCATCCATACACAGACTATTACTAAAATGATAAGGATTTTCAGAGTCCTCTCTATAAACCTCATTGTCTTCCCAAAAACGCCAAAACTCATCTGTACTCGGATCCATTGTTTTTAAATGCAAAATGCCTTCTGCCCATTTTGGACCATAAGGGAAGTAATCACCATAAAGAATTTTATTAATAGCATAACCAAGACCCCATTTTGTATCATCCGAAAACGGTACACACTCTGGTTCTATATAGGAAAGATTAGGATCTATATATTCTTGAGGCTCAAAACAATATCTAAAATCTCCTCGAACGTTAATTCCATTAAGAGGTCCTTTGGGAGCATGTGGCCACGAATTATCTAATCTTGGTTGTTGCATTTCATAATAAAACTTACCATATGGACTATTTCCTTCACTAGCACTAGCATAAGATACATAATCAATGCAAATCGTTTTTCCGTTCCAAACTGAATTAAAGCATATAGTTGAGGAAACCTCGTCTGCTTCTTCTTCTTCTTCTTCTAGAGGAGTATGTAAATAAACATGTCCATAAAGATCAAATTTGGTGCGACCTATTTCATATTCATATACAAAATTCTCTTTAATAGATTTATCATCGTCTCCATTTTCATCACAATCCATTTGCCTTTGACAATAACCATAGGATAATTCTGGATCAGGTGGGGGTGATGGTGATTCAGCACTTGTAAGTCTTTCTGACCATCTCCAGGGCGCAGGTATGAGATTGAGTGCCGCCTGCATACCTACGCCACCGCCCAATAAATTATTTACTGGTATTCTGGACACATGATAAGTAGCGGTCTGGGTTTTACCGTTTCCTAAATCATATGATCGAGTATTTCCACCAGGTATTCTAGAAATAGGTTGACCAGTTATGGTAACTTGTGGGTCCGGAACATCGCTCCAAGGCAGGAAGCTTCTATCACCGATAATCGCCGGATCAATATCGTGACAACCAATCTCCATACCATGTTTAAAAACAGCTGTACCTCTTACAGCAACATCTCCTGTACGAAATCGTTGCCCAAAAGGCCGAATAGTAGATGCAGGCATATATTTAATAGTTTTGACTTGTTCAATACTAGTATTATCATCGGGTGGTGATGGAGGCGGGCTTCCTGCTTCTACAGAAATGTAACTATAACTTGTGTTTGCTGTCTCAAAAAGTGTTTTTCTCCCTTTTTCGTCTCCTTTAAAATTAACAACCGCTTCAATATTGCCATTGTCTTCAATTTTAATTTTTAATTGTTCATCATTGATTGTTAATATAGATTCAAAACCTATATTTAAAGTGCCTGTTATTGCTATCGTAGCATCATAAGAAAAATTGCTAAAACTTGCGTCTTTATCATAATTAAATAAAATTTGATCATAAAGATCTCTAGGTTTAATTTCTGGATCAGAGTAATCTATCAGGTCAATTTTGCTTAATGGCTGTATAAAAGAATCTCCAAAAAACTCTCTATTTATAGAGTCACTTGACCCATATAAAATTCTAAATAACATTTCATTAGCATTATCGTCTTGAGAATCATTATCAACTAAATACTCTTCAACATCCTGTTGATATCTGCTGTCATAAACATGAGGTACGACATCAAATGGTTTAAGATATGATGTGGTATTATCTGCTAGCGGACTGGTATAGGTATCATCTGCTAATATAGATTTTTTAATAGTTACTAGTTGAGGCATACCTACAGGATTATATTCTCCGCAGTCATATGAAAATAAATATGATTTATTATTCAGATTTGCAGTTCGACGATCTCCGTATGTATTATTATATACATAATCAGCATATAAAAAGCCTGAACCAATATTATCTAATAAACAAAATCCTCGCTTATCTTCGTCCACTTGTGGTTCACATTTGGGAATATCCTTATCTCCATAGACAATAAAATGTTTAAAATATTCACTATCAGATACCTTATTGCCAATAACATTATTTTCCGGTATATCTATTAATGTTAGGCTAGGCAGAAATACCTTACGATATCCTACTTTGTTATAATTAAAATTCTTTCTAGTCTTATATAATTGATAAAATGGCCCATCAATTCTTAATGTTGGACTATATTCGTCGTTCGGAATATAAGATAGGGTAGATCCAACATTTTTAGGTACTTTAATCCAAAATTTATCTCCAGGCTCTTCAGCAGCGCTTGAATAATAAGGAGTAGTTAAAGAACTAGAAGTAAACTTTAGAGAATTATAATCGCCTAAATTAACTTTATACTTCAAAGTCATATCCATAACTGGTATAAAATTTTGATAGTTTTGCAGATCTTTTACAGTAATATTTTGCTTAGATAAACTATTAACCAAATTATATTTTTGTAAAATCGTCCCCATTGCACGCTCCGTGCCCAATCGATATATTTTCGGGCCTAAATAGTCATAGTATCCCTTTAAAAATAATTTTTCTCCATTTAGTTTTAATAAATAGTTAATGAAATATTTGTAAAACCAATTTTTGTAAGTGGGCTGATTTAAAATATCTATTAAAAATGCTTTGTTATTTATAAATTCATCTAAAATTAAATTATCATATCCTATAATATCTCCCCATTTTGTTTTAAATGCATAATTACTAAGATATTCAGAAAGTTCTTTGGATAGCCCTGGTGTGCTATCATACACGATAAAAGAACTTTTATCGTCGACAAAAGACATGGTTAATTTATTAGTATTTTTAAGGTCTCGGTCTAGTACAAAATAGGTATATAATTTTGAATCAACTGCTTTTGATCTACTTGTTAAAAGACCGTTACTATCATAAAACTTCCATCGTAATTCTTTTTTGATTATTTTATGATACGAATATAATGTTGTGCCATTTGTTGTAGAATAAGCCAATTCTACCTGAGCACTGCATTTAGAAGCAGAATTTAATACATAGCCCGTATCTTCTATATCTTGTAAATCTATTTGTGTATCGTTATATGATATATACATTCTCTGATCTAATGTGTTTTCTATTTTTAGAAAACTAGATTCATCAAATTTTGTATTTATTTTTTTATAAATATCATTGCCTATTGCAATAAAAAAATTACTTTGCAATAATAAATTATAATTAGTTCTAACATCATCTCCGTTTTCATTGGATTCGCCCGGTAAATAATATCCCCTTATATCTCCACTAAGCAAATCTTCTAGCGTTGATACTGGCGATATAATTTCTTCTCCATTTTCATCCTCTTCTGCCTGAATAAAGGCAACATTAATTACATCAGGAAAAACCTGAAAGTAATACCTGCTTCCAGGAAATATTAGAACATTCTTACGATATCCAGTCGCGGGTTGTGCAGAATCTCTGTTTAAGTAAGGATAAGACAACCCATCTATCTCATTGGCATCAAACCATTTATGTGTTTTAGATACAGAAGGAAAAACAGAAGGATATAAGGATGAATTATATTCATTATCTAAGTATTCAAAAATATTGGGCTTACCAGCAAATTTATGACCTAAATGCTCAAAAAACCCTGGCCCTCTGTTAACGCTAGTCGAATACCAATTTTCTGAATTTTTAATGTAAATTTTTGTTTTTTTGTTAATATTGAAATCAGTTAAATTTCTAAAAATTGTTGTAAAATTATTATTGATCTCATCATAATAAATATTAACATTATTACTCTCTGGCTCTTCGTTTAGTTCTCTATCATAATCAAAGGTGTTATCGCCTATAATAGGATCAAATGTAGTATCGCCAGCTATCAATCCGTTATTGGGATCAAATTGAGCAGGATTGAGAACGTCCAAGGTGTTTAGGTTATTAAAATAAAAATTTAGTAACGTTTTTCGTGGTCTAGTTGTAAAGGTTAAATTAACGACAGATACTTCATCTCCTCTTATGTCTGTTAGCCCTGATAGCCCTTGGTAATTTGTGCAGTTGACTCCTTCTGGCATATTGATATCTGCTATAAAGTTGTCATCTCCAATTAATCCTGTCAAGAAAGGATTAGTTAAAGTAAGTTTATATCCTTGATTTTGAGAGTCTTGCGGCATTTCGCGCTGTTGTTGACTATATAATGATGCCTCTGACTGCTGAAAAATGTAATTTTCTATTTTATTTTCTACTGTGACTTTGGTAGCAAATCTTTTCCATTCCTGCCTCGGATTATATTTAACAAAATTTAAACTGGTGTCTAATTTCCACGGTGATACAGTCGTATCGATATTTTCATTGACCGAAATATAATCAGCTGTGGCATTAGTTATCTCTAAATCCCAAGTACTATGCACATAATTAGGGATACTGATACTTCCCTGTCTTACGCAATCACTACCATCTAGTGGATCAGATCTTTCACAAGAGCCGATAGTCCCACCCGCAGAAACTACTTCTGTCCCAAATATACTATCAAGCGATGCTTGACTATATCCACCGTATTTAGCTAAAACTGGACTTATGTTGGTAGAAACATTTGGCACATAGGCATTATTAGGATAGCATACACATGTGTTATTTAGATCTAATGGAAATCTTTCATTTGATACGCATTGTTCATTCTGTACCTGCTTGATAGTAGACCAATATAATTTAATCATACTATTACGATCAACATTAAAACCTAATGATAACTTGCTATTTCTAGGGCATCCCTGACTATTTGGGTGGGTAATACCAATAGGAACATTATACATAGCAGAGCTTACATACATACTATTCTTAGAATTAATAGCAAAAGTATCTATGTAGGGATGATTAAAAATAACAGTTCTGCTTTCTCGAATAGTAGCATCTGATATATTTCTGAGTGGTCTGGTGCCTTCTTCTTCTCCTTGACTATTATTAAGAAAAAATGCTAGAGTATCATAGCAAAAAGACGCATCTCCATCTGGTGTGCATGCTGCTTCACCTTTATCAGTTAAATAAAAAGAACTATAAGCATCGCAATCATCACAATATTCGCCATCAAAATTATCTGCATCTACAATTCTAGGATACACATCATATAGCTGATAAGAACTATCTGATGTATATGTTATACCGTTAAGGCTAAGACTAGAACCAGCAGCACTAAGCAATTCATTGGTTCCGGCTTTAATAGTTTGAGTATATGAAGGATTATTTGCTGACTGAGTTGTTACAAAATCAAAATTTAAATCTAACACAAAATTATTATCTACCGGACTATCAAATGTAATAGTGCTATTTTTTTCTATTCCAAGATATGCTCCATATTTATATTCCAAAACGCCAAATAGGTCTTTTGTATTAGCCACATAATTGATTCTTGCTGAATCATAATTAGTACCAGTTTGTAGATTCTCGCTTAATACTTTTATTTGCTTTAAAGAGTCTAAAGTGTACGCAGAAGCTACTGTTGGATCTAATAAATCTGTGGTGACATTTTCAAACTGTGGAGCTGTCGCCATGATGGCGGCAAGTCTTCTAGATTCTGATAAAGAATGTCCTGCTGCCTGATATCTCTCATGCCACTCATAAAATAAATCATATATATTAGCAGAGATATACATAAAACTAGATTCATTAGGTATAATGCCTTTGAAATCACTACCGTTTTGTACTATTTTTAGTCCAGATGGACAGGCTTTAATAAATGGTAAATCGGCTCCTTCTTCTCCTTCTTCTCCTTCTTCTTCTTCGTCTAAAGGAGGATCTGGCTCTATTTTAGCATTAGTAGCAAAAAATACATCTCCATTTGCAATATATAAATCAATCCCAGAAATTGGTCTTTCGTCATTTGATCTATTGACATCGTATTTTCTATACCATCCTAAGATACCACTAGTATAATTCCATTTCCAAAACGATCCAACCTTTTCACTTCCTACAAATATATTATCAATAGTAGGACTCCTAATTCCGTAAGGAGCAGTAAATAATTCTGGTTCTGGAATAGCATCTATGTTATCTTCTAGCCAGCTATAATCATAGTCAGACCATTTTGTATTTTGATTAACATTAGTCAAAAGAAAATTGCCGCATGTCCTGCTAATAATTTTAGATTTTTTATATGATTTATCATGCAAATTTTTATTAGAGTGTTGTGTTGTATCTTGATCATATGGTATTTCAGATATAGTTTCTTTTAATCTCCAATCTATACAAAATTCTATATCTCCACCGAATGTTAATCCTTGAACATTAGTTATTGTTATAGCTTTTTCTTTACCTAGTCCTGGTCCAGAACGGGCGGGATTATCTTTAATGTATGGAAAATCACAAGGTTCATTATAGTAATGATAATTAAGCAAGGGAATTTTAGGTATATAATCATTTTCATTCATCCTAACATCGCATGCTCCCCCACAACAATCTGCAGTATAGCTTTGCGGGCTTTGATCGCCCTGGTCGTCTATAAGTCTCCATTCTGTACCAGCATAGCCACAATACGAGCAGTCTAAAGCATTATAGATATACTCCACATCTTCTCCATCAAAGAAACGACTTTTTGAAGCAACCAAATTGTCACTAATATCTAATATGTTAAAAGAGCCAACATCTGAAGATTGACACTTGTCTTTACCGTATGTAATAGAATAATATTTATCAAAATCCTTATTCGTCTCTTTGCTTTTTTGTAATAAATCACAGTATTTTGCTTCGTTGTCTTTTGATGTTATGACAATAGGGTACCATACTCCAGTCACTTTAGTTGGCGAAGAATTTGCAGAACCTACATAATCAATATTGTCTTGGGATATAATGTCTTCGATAAAATCTATATCTAAAGATATAGAATTTACATCAACAGAACTGACATAATCACTATTATATTGAATGCAATCAGCCATCATATGTCCTTATATAGAAATTATTTAGCATTAACTAAAACCCAATTACCATTAATAAAACTGAATATGCCTTTGGAAGCTCCTGCTACGCTTAAGCTCAAAGGATTTTCAAATGATGTTGTATATGTTTGGTTTTTTTCTGCAGGATCTATGCTGTACGAGGTTTTTATATCTGCGCTACTACTTGAAAGGATGTCGCCGGTAGTAGTCAAACTATTATTAACTAATGGCTGATAAAAGCCGTTGTCTTGATTGTATTTACAATACAATGTAGCTTTTCTCGGAGCAGATGCCAGCCCTAAACTATCTTTAACAAATACCACCTTCCTTTGGCCATCAGGAAGAGTAGTCGGTCCCTCTTGATACATAGCTCCTCTAACGATGGAGCCTTTTGCTGTTAAATCGGTTTCAATAGTAATCCAAACATTTTTATAGTTAGATCCTATAGTCCAAACCCCTGCATTGTCATCCCATCTTAAATCTATAGGCCCAACTGGCCATTTATGTGCAAGCTGAGCCCAACCTTTTCTGAATTTATGGCTAGGTGTCGGATCAGACCAATCTCCATCAGAGTCTAGTTGTTGAGTTGCATATACAGGGTTGCCGTCATTATCAGTCACAATTGATCCACCGGTTCCTATTTTGTATTCTCCAGATTGATTTGGCACAGGATATCCATGGATATCATATCCCCAACTATGAAGCATAAGAGGGCCCCTTAAGGCCATAAATCTTTGATTATAATCAGAGATAAAATTATCGCTTGTGTTACTCATTAAAGATCTAACACTTTGACCATTAGAAGGAGGAGACGACCCTACTCCAACTATATCGATACAATGAGCACTGGTGTCTCCGTTCTGACGACCAGGAGGATTACTAAATTCTCCGTTCCTCATCACAATAGGATTTAATGTAAATCTATTAACAAGTGAAAATTGATCTCCAGCATTAATATCATCAATAGTAGTAGAGGTATCGTCTGAATCAGTAATGATATGAGGAGGTTCTACTTCTGATCCAATATTTACTGTTTGTCTAGTTTGTTTGGCTTTATCGTCATCAAGCATACAAAAAGGACATGTATTAGTGCCAAAGCTTTGGGTCGATGGCCATGTATTGATATCTCTACTAGGACCTACTGATTCATATGTGCCAACACCATTACACCATGGACAATCTGTCCTAGAATATAATGTCATGCTAAAAGTAGAGGCCCAATTGCTAGGATAAAAAGACACTGGAGACAAAATGCCATCTAAGCTCATAATAGAAACATTCGAATAATATTGAGGATCCATGATATCGCCAAATTCTTTAGATGTTTCAGACAATAGCTTGATCTTTAGTTGACTTCTAATGCCAGCAGTAGAAATACTATCATAAGTTGTATTATTATTGCCTACAAAACTAGTAGGGTTAGCTATCTCATCCGGTAAATCTGCAATATCTGTAAGACCATACCTGAACGGAAGAGAATTAAGATTTGATCCTACTAGTAACCAATTAGGATTAAAATTATTGATAGGAATCTGTCTGGGCATTAATATCCTCCTTGTGAAGCTCTAATCTTACGATTCATTTCTACTCTCAGTTGATTTGAGATTCTAATATTTTCAGTAGCTTCTTTATTATAGAAACCGATTTTTCTAGTAAATGTTCGAAAATTATATGTGGTTTTAGTATCGTTATCACCAATAGAAGTACTAATACTAGTAACGTATGGGCCACCATTTAATCTATCTCCAAGTCCTGGCCCTAATAATAAATTTGCTGTGGTTATTGATCCGTATTCTAGTACTTGTTCATATTTGTCTTGATCTGATACTCTTAACATACCAACATCATCTAAGTCCTCCATACTGCCATATTCCCATGGTACCATAGTTTCGTCTATTTCAACGCTCGTGCCTCCAACCAAATTATTTACATTGGCTTGAGGATGTTTGCTAAAAGTGACACCAGCAATCATTCCAGGATGAGATGCCCATGGGCCATAAGGTTCAAAATTATGAGTCATAGGAATAGCAGCAAAAACTGGCATAGCAGCTCGTGGGGCGCAGATAGTTCCGGGATCGTTTAATCCACTTAATATAAGATATTTCTCATAATTTGATAGTGAGCCAGATTTCTTTAATCCCATAATCTCAAACGTCATTGGGAATAGTCCATTGTCGCTACTAATAGTTGCTCCAGGAACTTGAACAACAGCTCGAGGCATATCGTTGCTCCATACTACTGAAGGATTTTGGTCATCATTAGCAAATTTATTTATTTGTGGAAAACTACACGATGTATATGTTTTAAAACATTGTGAAACTGGCACAACACCTCCGTGAGCATACTCTAAGCTATTGTCAGGATAACCCGCAACACTAGCATATGAT
>Ga0208898_1001270_pt1 | contig 17031 bp, 35 predicted proteins | sample VirMetDEL_Mar_4_FD_184513 | JGI IMG/M metagenome (GOLD analysis project Ga0208898, IMG submission 184513) | Aqueous microbial communities from the Delaware River and Bay under freshwater to marine salinity gradient to study organic matter... | ecosystem: Environmental > Aquatic > Marine >...
CAGTGCAACAGTATTATTAATGAAATTGAATGTCGTGATGGACAACCGTTTGATGGCGAGCTATTTGATGCGTTATGTTATCTTGACAGTGTAAAAGATGCTCTTGAAATGTTAAATAATGATGATTATGAGGATTACACAAAGATTTTTAAAAACGAGAATGAATATGAATAATTTAAAAACTATTGATTTTGGTGACGGTAATGACGGTACTACAGGACTTGAAAACATATCAATAAAACCTGTTGTCAATGGCTATGTCGTGACCTATTCAAGCGATGAAGGTGACGAGGAATTTGTTTATACAAATAAAAAAGAAATGATGCTTGACATTAGTAAAAGCTTGTAGTAATGTGTTTTTAGGAGGTATTTATGATATTTGAATTATTTTTTGGCGGTATAACACATCATTATATTGCATCACAATTAAATTATTGTAATGTCATAAACAAATCAGTAGGCACAATAAAACATGGCTATGGTGCAATATTGATAGGAAACGAAAAAAATAGAGGTGGTATAATTGTTGGAAAAGACTCAGCTTGCGGTAATATTTACGGTGGTTTAGGTTCATTTTCTTCTTTTAAAAAAAATTTAAACTTGATAGTGGGCGCATATAATGTCAATAGAAAAGAGTTTTATGACAGAAAAATTACACCGTTTTCAGTTTTTGGGGTTACACCAATAGTAGGGTTAAATTATAAATTACCATTGTATAAAAAAACATACAAAAAGAGAAATTTAAAAATATCATTTGACACCATAGTATCTTTAGGTATAATAACCCATGGGCTATCAGTCACTTTTTAAAAGGGAAAAAATGGGCAGAAATAGGTTTGACATAAGTAAAGAAGAATTAAATAAAAAATTAAATAAAAATAATTTTAACAAAACTAGAACGGCAAAAGATGTTGGCTGTAGTTTAACCACCTTAAAATCATTGTTAAAACACCATGATATTATTTTTATTGGTAAATCGGGAAATCCTGATATAAAATCAACTATATATTTTAATGAAAAAAAAATAAAAGAAATGTTTCAAAATGGTGAGAAAATTAAAAATATTGCAAAACATTTTGGGTGTAAAGAATATTTAGTTAGAAAAAGGTTAATTAAAGAATTTGGAAGAAAAAAATATGGTTTTTTGAAAAACATTTATAAATGGCACAAAAAAAACAAAAAAAAATTGCCATTTGAATATAAAATAATATAGGTGAAACATGGAAAAAATTAAAAACAAAGAAGAATTTAAAGAAAAAGTTGAAATATACAATATTTTAATTAAAATAGAACGTGCTATCGAAAATAAAGATGATTTAAGTCTTTCAGTGCTTTTAACTATATTAAAAAATAAAAATATTGAAATAATTCAAGAAAATAATTGACATAACATACTATTTGGTTTAATATGTTTTTAACTTAGGAGGTTATCATGTTAAAAATGATAAAAGTATTTATAACTAGTGGCGACATTAAATTGCTAGAAGAAACATTAAATTTATTACTTGATTACGAGGTAGAACAATTTGACGATGACGCTAGGAATACGGTCATAAGCTTGTCACGACTTATTAATGATTTTAAAGAAGAAATAAAACAAAACACAATAACATTTGACAGATAGTTAAGCTTATGTTAACATGGTTTCAGAGATAACGCATGGAGGTAATAATGCAAAAAATTAGTAGAAAAACATTAGAATTAGTATTGAAAAGTTTTGAAGCGGTTTCCAAAGATGAGACAAGGATTAACCTAAACGCAGTAAGATTAGGTAGTGATGACAATGGTTTAGTCGTAGAGTCATGTGACGGGCATATATTGTCACGGCACTTTGTTGACGAGGAAGAATTGACCATTGACGAGGATATTTTGATTCATAGAGATTCTAAGCCTAAATTAAAAAGCTTTATCACTACCAACAAACATGATAATTCATTCTTAATTGATACCAATGTAGAAGAAAATAGGAATTTAAGGATATTTACGTCTGATAATAGAGATGGAGTGATTTTGTCGGTAGTTTTCAGAGAATATGCCAAAACTGACTCTATTATGCCAACAATAAAACCAGATGATTATTTAGAAATCAATTTTAACCCTGAATTATTGACAAAACTTTATAAAAGTTTAAGTGGTGAAAAAAGGAGACCTAAAGTAAAGTTATTGATTAAAAAAGATAATCCAATGTCTCCAATAGTCGTGGAAAGTGGTCGGGATAATATTGGTTTACTAATGCCATTAAAAGTTTAAAAAAGCGTTGACAGGTTGTGCCTAGTGTAGTAATATTCTTGTAGGAGGTAGCGATGAACTACATAAAACGATTAGAACATGAATTACAGGAAGCACAGCTTGACAAGCAAAAAGCCGATGAGATTGTAAATGAACTTTTTAAATATCTCAATAGCTCCAAATTTCAATGCGGTGACGAATTAGACAATTATGTCAATATTAAAGATATAATGACATATCTTGACAGAATTAGGAGTGTACTATGAATATTGACCCGTTTACATTAATCCAAAAAGGTGACATTGTTCAACTAAACGACATGGGTTTAAGTTATTTTGAACCAGAACGATATGCAAATGTTGACCTTGAAGTTATTAATACTCGAATTGACCACTATGAAAAAGGAGAGTGTACTAAAGATAATGATGGCATTGAAAGACCAAATTGCACTTGTTATAGGTTTTTTGACCTACGACAAATTGGCACCGATATTGTTCTTAAAGATGCTATGTTTAATGAGTTAACTTTAAAAGAAATTAAAAAAAGCGTTGACAGTGACAGGTAATTGTAGTAATATAATTATAGAAACAAAGCACAAAAGTAACGATGGATGCTAACGAAATGGTTGTAAATATAATATTAACTATTCTTTGCCTAACGGCCTTTGGATTATTGTGGGCTTTTTGGAGTGACATATGAAATCCACGTACCTAATACGAAATTCACATACATATAATAGAAATCCACATAGGGGGGCTATAAATCCACATACACCTATCCTCATAAACGCTTTTAACGCTCCTATAACAGTAGGGATTGAATATCACCCAGAATGGAATGAAATACAAGAGAAGGCAAATGTGCAAGTCTCAGCGTGTATAAATGAGGTAATCTTTAACATAAGACAGGATGATAATGCACCTGTGGAATAACTATAGAAACCCTATGGAATCCACACACCTGCTAAGTCATTAAAAATGTGTGTCAAAAAGGTATAACCTACCGAAATCACATATGTCATAACAATTAACAAAGGATATTGTGTTCTAGTATTGCCGTAAAATTGTGTCAAAATATAGTTTTTTGACCCACGCACACCACGACACCGACTCAAGACAGAGCCTCCCAACCACGGTTCTAAATTTTTTTTTATCTGACGAACCCTGCCGACAATATAATATCACACACCTACCGACACACCCCTGCAAAAGCCGTGCCAGAACAGCCGTGCCGAGAATGGCATAAGAATTGCATATGCAAAAACCGTGCCAAAACACTTGGCATGAATCTTGCATAAAAATGTAAGTTATTGATTTTGCGTAAAGATATGTAACCTCCTGTTTTTATTGATGCGCCCAGAATCCTTGGCACTTTCTAAGAGTTACCACGATTTTAAATTTCAGTCAAGCCATTTTTTTGATATGCAAAAGTCGTGCCAAAAAATAATTATTGACAAATTTATTTTTTACCTGTATACTTCCGAAAATAATTTGTTTTTTTTCTTGACAGTGTTGGTTTTGTCATATATACTTCGCCCGTGCGCCCATGCAAGAAATGTGCCAAAAATCGGCCATTTTTTTTGCCTCAACTTACAGTATACAGAAAGAAAGTGCTCTCGTCAACCCCTTTTTTTAATTAAAAATAAAATTAATTCTTTAAAATTTTTATTGAATTAATAGTTGACACAACTTCCCACTTGCGTTAATATGTAGGTGGGAATAAAGAACAGGAGGATAACCCATGAATATTTCACAACAAGTAGTAATTTTGAGTGCTGAAAATACTAAACTCACACCGGAACAAAACTGTCAGCGCACAAAAATTTTAAAGCATTGTCTGGAGGATTGTAACCTGCTTTTCGGAGAATCTTTAGGGATGTATAAGGGAGAACCCGAAACATCATTTGTAGTCATTATCAATAATTCTCATGACTTGCAAGCACTGAAGGACTTTGCTTTTAAAAATTTTAATCAGGAATCAATTCTGTACCAAGATGCTAATCAAGAAGCGCATCTTATTTTTAACAATGGTGCAGAGGAACGACTCGGACGATTAGAAGAAGTAACCGAAGAAGAAGCTCGTAAACATAATGCGTTTACATTGTTTAGTGGGCGTTATTACGTTACAAAACAAAGGCAACTAGGACATTAATGCAAGATTCATGCCAAGTTTTCTCATTTCCTTGGCTTGAATTATTCCTCCATGAGAGCAGGGTGAAAACCCTGCTTTTTTGGTTTTTACTTTAGTATATCAAAAATCACAAAAAACACAAGCCCTTGTGTAATATTTTCATATAGGTAAATTTTACAGGGGGTATTGTGCATCAGGACGACTTATGATATACTCCCGTCTTTTCCAGTGCCAGAATTGGCACGATTCTTGCAAGAAAAAAAGTGCGAAATAATCAAAATAGTGCTTGCAATTGCAGGCACATTGCTTTACAATAAATACACTAGCAAGGAGGAAACAATGCTAATTCAAGAAATTAAATTAAACAACGGTGAAAAACTAGAAATTTACCACGACGAAGGTTGTTTTGACCCTAGAAAAGAATTTGACAACGTGACTGAAATGATTTTCTTTCACAATAGAATGAACGTGGGCGACAACCATGACATTGACCCTGACAATTATTCTAGCTTTGCAGGCATGATGAATGAAAATGTAAAAGACGGTGACTTGGCAATGCCAGTATTCTGTTACTCTAAACGATGTTTTGAGTTGTCTTTAACTCCTTTTTCATGCCCGTGGGATAGTGGGACTCTTGGCTTTATTGTAGTCAGGAAAGCTACGATTGACTATGAATTCGATGGAGATAGAGAAAAAGCATTGAGAAATCTAAAGGCAGAGCTAAACACTTACAACGACTATCTAAACGGACGCACTTATGGCGGCATTATGTACGATGCTGAAGGACATGAGATTGACGCTTGTTGGGGCTTCTATGGCAATGACTTTGAAGAGAATGGTATCTATGACAATTTTGGTATAAACAAAAATAATATAGTGGAGGTAGCATGAAATAGGCACGGTGCAAAAACCGTGCCAAATCCACATACCTTATTCCACATAGTATACACGAATAATTCCACATACACAAGAGGAAAAATAAATTAAAAAAACTTGTTGACATATTGGGTTAATTGATTTAATATAATATTAACAAAGCATTAAGGAGGAAACAATGCGAAACACACAAAACCTAGCAGACTTCGGCTATAGAGAAAGAGAAGAAGCGGCAAAGCTATTGTCATCACTTGGAACGTCAAAGGATAAAACTAAATATTTTGGCGACAGAGGTGTAGCGGTGGAATTTAACCCATATAGCACTTACGTTTTTTTAGTTGATGAGGATTACAATGTTGCTATGCTAAATGTTGACGATGAACTAGAGGACTTTCACACTTGCCCTAATTGTGGCGGTGAGGGACTAGCCTCAGACTTTAGGGAAGACAACACGGACGAATGTTGTCATGAATATGCAGACGAATTAAATATTTAGGGGAGTTGTTAACCCCTAAACTCCTTGGTTAGTATTGGTTGGGTTGGCACGGATATTGCATCTGTGCCAACTTTTTCTGGCATCTAAGAGTTACCATAAATCACACACTTTGTCAACATAAAAAATAAATTATTTTTTTATTTGTGTTTTTTGTTTTTTTAATGTATACTTCCCAAGTTTGGCATTTTTCTTGGCATGGTTCTTGCATAAAAAACAAAATGCAAAATTGCCCTTTTTTCAAGCACTTACAATTTTGACAGGGTGGGTGGGATATGCTACTATTAATTAACACTTAACAAGGAGAAAAAAAATGAACACAAACGAAAAATTGGAAATCTTCAGAAAACTTTACTGCCTTGGTCTTTCAGACATTGAAAAGGTGTTTGAGGGTTCAGGGTTGGAGGAACACCTCTCTAGCACTTACATGAGAAGTCGTGACGAACATGGCTTTTATGGCAACTTTCACTTTCTCTTTCAGCTTGACTTAGAAAACGCTGAAAAACTCCTGAAGAGGATAGGGCTGTAAAGCCCTACCTCAAAAACCATGCCAAGAAATGTCTCCCTCTTGGCATGGTTTTAACAGCATATAAGTATACATTAAAAAACATAAAAGCACAATCCCAAAAATAAATTAATTATTTTCTTGCGTTATTAGTTGAGATATGCAATAATTTTATATAACCCAATCAAACGGAGGAAAAAAATGCAAAGATTAAGAATAAAAATTGAAAAAGAAAACGGTGAATTTTTAGATGAAATTATGGTTTATGATGAAACTACTTTGACAGAAGATGAAGCCGAAAATTTAGACTTTGACCCTGATGCTGTTGAAATTTCAGAAGTCGATTACTGGATTAAAAAAGCGTTTAAAATAATGGAGGAATTTTAAAATGCACTTAAAACTACACTATGACGGTACTAAACTGTATTCTTATGAATGGTCTAGGGTGATACCTCTTTATAGATTGCATTATTATGTCAGAGAAGAGGGATATACCTTTGAAGTGGTAAACAAAAAAGGTAAAGACTTAACTAAAAAATATTTATGCAAACTTGCCTCGATGCAATTAGAAAATTATTCTTCAGATGATCTTTATTTTATGATAAAAAAATAAGGGGAATTTTTCCCTACATTTTAGTATATAGAAAAAAATACTAAAGCACAAGAAGAAAAAAAAGTTTTTTTATATGTCGATTTTTCTTGTGTTTTATTGCGTTATGCTTTACAATACTATTAACCAATAACCAACGGAGGAAAAAATGGGTTTAGATATGTATTTAAGTAGAAAAATTTATGTAGGTGCTAATTACGACTTTAATGGCGTTCAAGGCACTATTAAGCTAACTCGCAAGGGTTACGACAGAGAAAATGAAACGGTTATTGAGAAAGAACCGATTAAAATCAATTTCAAAAAGGTGACTGAAATCACTGAAGAGGCGATGTATTGGCGTAAAGCCAATGCTATTCACAATTGGTTTGTCGAGCAATGTCAAGAAGGGCGTGATGAATGTCAAGAGGTTTATGTACCCAGAGAAAAGCTCGAAGAACTTATGAATTTATGCAATCAAGCGGTTAAAGAGAAGGATGGCACGATTCTTGCACCAACAGCAGGCTTTTTCTTTGGCTCAACAGACACCGATGAATATTATTTTGAAATGCTTAAAGACACAGCAAAGGAGTTAAAGAAAATTCTCAAAGACGATAGGGGAGACTTCTATTATCAATCAAGCTGGTAACAGTGAGGGGGCGTAAGCCCCCAATATCAGGTAGGCCTAGTCGGGTCAGTAAATGGCATGGGTGTAATGTGCCAGCCTGACCTTAAAGTATACACGAAGAAAAACACGCCGTCAACCATTTTATTAATTTATTTTTTGTTGTTGACAGAATTTTATCTTTCGTATTATAATATCATTAACACTAACCATAGGAGGAAATATGGAAAAGATATTAGGTCAAGAACAATACGGTGCTATCATTATGGCAGAGATGAAAGGTAATAAAATAGAATCTATCTCATCTGGCTATATTGAACACTCAGACAACACTTATGACGGTAACACTTACTTATCGAAAAGCTCATGGGGCGGTGCTTACACCGACTTTCAAGGGAACAAGTTTGAAAGAGGCATGGAACTCCCTGAAGACTTCACGCCTGCCTTCCAAGACGAGGGAGCAGAACAGATTATGCTCGAAGAAGACTATTATCACGCTGAAGGTCATCACTGTGAAGAGTGCGGTACTTTTCACGACACAGAACAATATTATGACGTATCATTCGTAATTACAGAATACGGTGGTTTCTACTGTAAAACTTGTGTGCCTGCTGAAGAGCTTCTAGTTGAGGTCACTGAGGGTGAGGATATTTTTAGAAGTAAAGACATGGTGGGAACTGAAGTCCCAGAGAACTTTGAAGAGGTCGAAACACTTTTCTGTGATTCATCGGGGTTTGGCAGTACAACAGAAAGAGCATTGACCAAAGAGCAAGCAATAAGACGCACGGAAGAGCTTATAGACGAGCATGGAACGCTTTATTCAGGACTGACAGGGATAGGTCAGTTTCAAGTATATGTGACACTTTACAGGGAAGTAGAGTAAAACAATAGGGGCGAAAGCCCCTTTTTTTGTTGACACTGTTAAAAATAGCGTGTATACTCCCATAATCCACATACATTGGCACGAACTTTGCATATAAAATAGTTGTTGACAATATAATCCACATATTATATTATAATATTAACAACGGAGGATATATGATTTATTTAATGCAAATTATGGGTATGTTAAACAAAGAAGAAAGGACGGACTTAATCCACATACTAGAAGACTTATCTTTTGAACTAGAAGAAATGGGTTGGAACAGCGATCCAGAAGGATTAATTAGCGATATTTTATTTAACCATTTTGGGTTTGAAATGGAAGACCCTAAACAATTGACTTGGTTGACTGATTGGGTGTTAGAAAAACAGAACTCTCCTCAATCTTTTAAAGCATTACTCACAACAGTCAACCTACAAAAAGGAGAGGCGTAAGCCTCTTTTTTTATTGTTTTTTTTAAAAAACTGTGCTATACTCATGGGCAAAAAGAAAGGGGCGATTGCCCCTTGGTTTAGCGGTATTCGGCGTTGAGTACAACTCTATCGCCTACTAGGGTGAACACAGCAGGTCGCTGATCGGTTGGTTGGGAAAACTCAGCAAGAATTTTATAGGTTTGTGACCTAGACTTGCCAATGGCTTGCACCACTTCTTTTTTGTGAAGTATCTGATGCGGTGTATTTCTAAGTAATACAATAATGTTCAAAATAGTATCAGTTTTTGTCATGTTACCTCCTAATGGAATTATCTCATATTTTGAGAATTAAGTCAACAAAAATCGACACACAAAAAAACTTTTTTTTAATATTGTGCTTTCTATTTTTGTATGATATACTCGCAAAGTGTGGTAAAAACTTGGCATAAAACTTGCATACAAAAAAATGCGAAATAATGAAAAAATATCTTGTGTTATTTTCCGAGATGCTTTATAATATCATTAACACTAACCATAGGAGGAAATATGGAAAAGAGAACGGAAATTAAAATTGTACAAAAAAATGCAGTATTTTTTGAGGCAGTAGTTAAGCACAAAACTAAAAGCTACACAAAGACTTTAACTCAAGATAATTTACAGTCTTTGCAGATTGACCTTGATGTGTGGTTAAAGTGTGGAAATTATGAGCTAGTATCAGCCGAGAAAGTGGAACGTGTAAGCTGTAAGCTGATAGCATAATGCAAAAACCGTGCCAAGGAAGGTGCAGGTTTTTTATTGTTGACAATATAACCCACATAAGGCATAATAACTATAGAACCTAACAAAAGGAGAGAAAAAATGGATAGATATGAAAAAAATGGTTATGATAACAGAAAACATTATCTCAATTGTTTAGCAGAGGATTTTGGAATAGAAAAATCAGTGGTTTACGAAATGGCATCTATTCTAGGTCAAAATGAGGACTTCGATGGGCTAGTAACGACAGTTGAGGATTATGTAGACGGTTATCTATAATCCTTGGTTAGTGTGTTGCAAGAACCGTGCCAACTTGGTGCGGTTCTTCTTTTTGAGAGAAGTATACACCACAAATCCATATAGCACAACCATTATATTAATTTATTTTTTGTTGTTGACAGCTATCGCCAAAAATGCAATAATGACTTAACACTAACATATTGGAGGAAATATGAATTTAGTAAACAGACCATCAGTAGGTGAAACAAACGGACTCTTAGACGGTCACAAATACCACAGTGAGTTCACAGCAAATATACAGCGTCAAGTACCTTGGACAGCCGAGGGACTAAAAATAACACGCCTGAGACTACTCTCAGACCACGGCTTTCCATTTTGGGAGGTTAGTTATTGTCATGGCGTATTAAATGGCGAACCTGTAGAGGTTATTTTGCCTTTTAGTGAGTTACCAAAGAAAAATAGAAATAGAGCTATCGTAAAATATGCCATTAAAGATGGCATATTTGCGAAGGGGCTAGGGATTCTCTCCCCCCTAGTCCAAAGTACCCTCTGTTAGTGTGTTCGAGGGGCAGTAAAAAAAATGCTGCCCCTCATTTTTTTATTTGACACGACAGCCGACCCGTGCAATAATGGTATTAACGAAACGGAGGAAATATGGAAACACTAATCGAAAAAATCAACGAACTAGAAATTAAAGCCAAGGTCTACTCTGACAACTACGGCCCTAACTCTGATGAGGTAAAGGCAATTGACCAACAAATTGCTAAAATTAACCTAGAAATACTTGACATCATGTGTCCCGAATAAGGGACACTTTTTTCTTGTGTTTTTTGCTTTTGTCGTGTATACTCTCCCAATGTGGAGAGTTGGCACGGTAAACCAATAGTTTACCGTAGTATATCACGCAAAACGTGCAAGCACCAGAAGAAAAATAAATTAATTAAAGTGCATTATTTTGTTGACTCAAAATTCGAGATGCTTTATAATTTCATTAACACTAACAGGGAGATTCAAATGAAAAATTCAAGAAAAAAAGACGCTAAAAAAATGGAACTACTAACTAGAGTTCTGAATAGACAATTGAAAGAGGGTAAAAAAGACTCTAATTTCAATAGACGTTTAGATGAATGGTGTAAGTTGCACGATATACTAGCCAATGAAAGACCGCTTAAAAATATTTCTTTAACAAAAAGGGCATAATGCCCTTTTTTTGTTGTGCTTTATAATTTCATTAACACTAACACGGAGATAAAAAAATGCTAACAGTAAACGGACACACTTTGAACATTGAGAGACATTTTTACATGGACGAACTTGAAGAGACTTACTTCGAGGTTAAAAAACCTTGTGGCAACTATTGTCATATGGATTGGTCAGGTTGGGGCGCACAGCCGACTTCTAAGGACTTTGCACTATGGATTGAGCTTGGATATCCAGACAGGCATCACGCTGCCTTAGAAGCTAAAAGAGAGGCTACAGGCATCAAGGTTTACTCGCCGCTTGATAGCAAAGATTTACAAACAATTAAAGAGTACGAGGGGCGATAAGCCCCTGTATTTATAAGGTGATTTTCTTAGGGCAGTAAACTTAAAAGGAGAGGAAGAATGAAATTATCACAAATTAAAAAACAAATGTCAGACTTTGAATTAAGAACTTACTACCTTCATAAAAGAGCTAGTATTTTAACGGAATGTTACGATGACGATTGGGATGAAAACTTAAAAAATTTTTTATCAGCTTTTGTTGATCTTAAAGAAGAGATAGAAGAGGAATACGGAGGTACATTTCCACACCTACTAGGACTAAAGGAGATTTAAAGGAGAGGAAGAATGAAGTCATTTTCCGAATACTCTGAAATTTGGAACAAATTGCATTGTGAGTGGATAGATAAAAGGAATAATGCAATGGCGGATTATTGCGAGAATCTCATTTTAGAGGCTAAAAAAGCCTATTACGACACAGGAAATCCTATTATGTGCGATGCGTATTATGATAGCTTAGAATGGAAACTTAAAACACTAAGACCGGACAGTGAGGTTTTAGAAAAGGTGCGGAGCTTAGAAATCAAGAGCTTCTCAACGCTCAACAGCTTGAGGATGGCATTAAACAAATGATGTTATACGGTGCCACCACCAGAGAACAGGCATTTAGATGGCTTGAGGATTCAGGGAGATACTAACTCCCTGATATCAGGGCAAAAACGAAGATAGTTTAAAATAACTATTGTAATTCACTGGCAGTATGCTATTATTAGATTATAGAAACACACAAACAAAGGGAAACAAATGAACGAAAGAACAGAAAAACTAATCACTGAAAACGTACAAATGGAAGTTGCTTTAAAAATTATCAACAACTATCTTAATGCCGATGCAAGCGATAAAATTAAACTCAAGCTCGTAACAAAGGAACTTGAGGAGATTCAAGAAAAGATAGGAAGAAAGTTTTTAGAGAGGGCTTAACAGCCCCTCTAAGGAGGCTAATAACATGGTACAACTATTTTCTAAACTTTTAATCGTCTTATACATGGTATCAATGATTCAGGAGAGTTTTTTATGAGCAAGTCAACCGCTATCTTTTTATTTACGATCGGCTATTTAATTTATATTGGTTACGTTGTCACGCAAGTATCTGAAAGGATTAATAAAATAAAAACAATAACCATAACCAATAAACAATAACAATTATATATAATACTAATATATATAATTATATATAGGCGTAGGAACTGACTCACCGCCCCACCGGACACCGCCCCACCGTTCAGCATCACTGGACATCGTAGCAAAAAAATACCGCCAACAATTCTTGTCAGTTCCTATGCCTCATATTGTTGGCACTCACTCCTGCCACAAAAAGTTGGCACTTTTTCTACTGACTATTCTTTAGACAGGTGTATAATTTTTTGACAGTATTTTTTTTAATTATGTTGTTGACAGTGCAGAGTTCTATCTGTATACTGTAATGTAAAGCCAAAACCAAAAGCCAAAACCTAAAGCCATATGGCATATATATTGCATATACAATACTGATGCCACACAGGGGGGAGGGGGTCATGCAAAAACCGTGCCAAACCGGGGTTTAGGAGTCCCTGATTTGAGATTGGATACCTATGCCCGAAATACAGCGAGGATCATTTTTAACTTTTTCAAATACCCCCCACCCCTTTTTTTAAGTAGTTAGGGTCCCATATATAGAGGGTGGGTCCCTTTTTTATTTTTTAGGGTCCCATATTGGGTCCCATACGGGTCCCTTTAAAAAATTTTTTAGGAGTCCCTACTTCTAAGGTCGGCTATTTTTAATTTTAGATTTAACTCGGAGGTCTGCATTGTCATGTATACGGCAAAGGTTTCAAAGATATACTCTTCATCTGCTAGTGAATCAAGCCCTACAGTGAACCGGTCACTTCGGATGTCCATTTTTCTATTGTCAAATTCTACTTGACGGGAAAACCTGAAATAAGCAACGCCACTATGCCAATCTTCAGTAATTGTCAACAAGGTTCCAATAGAGTTTCTAAATATGATATAATTATTCTTGCTACTCAGGTGTTTGTAATCATATTTCTGAAAATAGTTCTCGTTCTCACGGATTGTATGGAAATCAACTTTCTTCAACGTAAACCTCCTTAATAGAGAATACGTGATGTATAATCTCTTCTACGGTCTGATTAATGCTTGGGTCCCAAAAATGCCGTTTTGTGTGCGTGTTAAGACCTTCAATGTGCTTTTCGGCTTCTTCCCTAGTATCGAACTGCTTGACACCCATATTGACAGAATTAAACCGCATAATATCTGTTTCGTTAGTAACCCAATATTTTTTAACTTTCATCAAACGCCCCCAATTCTATGAGACTCTTCACTGTCATACGTTTTGCCTGTACAAGCTCCAAAATCTCTTTAGATTGTTTTTTGTCTGACATAGTGTCTAATTTCCAATTTATTGTACCCAAATCTTTTTCAAGTGTTTGAATTAACTCATCTTTATCCATTACAACCTCCAAATATCAACAGCCATGAGAGTATCACACACAGCCCAATTAGTAAATCCATTGTCTCATCACTTCTCACACTTCACCCCTGTCTTTTTTAAGCCGTTCTACATAGCTTCTAGCTTTCTCTGGATAAATCCATTCCTCACCGTCAGGTGTAACCATGCGAATTGTGATTGGCTTCTTTGGATTTAGTGCTTCGTGCATAAGCCTGTCATATTCGTCTTTAAAAGGTGTGCCGGGGCCAGAGCGTGACAAACAAGTTATGCCTTTCATATGGTGTGTCGGAAAGTCGTTGGCTGTCAGCATACGACTGTTTTTCACCCTGTCCCATAACTTGTCATATTCTGTGTCGGAAATTATTTTATACATCGCTGCCTCCTTTATGTCGATAACCCAATGATACAAGCTGTCATAATCACATTCAAAGTCACATTCATGAACTGTGCCGCAGTTTTTACACGTTTCATCATCACCAAAGCCTTCAGTGTACTCATTTTCTACTCCGCAGTGAAAACAATCGTATTTATCCATTATCCATCCAGTTCTTCGTCATAGTCAAACATATTATTTTCAACAGCCTTCATCATATCTTTTTTACTGTTATAACTGCCCATCCATTTAGCCAATGCATGATATAACCTCTCAGCATCCTCTGGACCCATGTTAATTTTTGTCAAAAAATCATCTTTTTTTATGCTTAAGTAGCTGTTATCATGTGTTGCTTGCTCATAATAGCTAAAAATATCAGCAGTTGTTTGATATTCCCACCAACATTCAACATCTACCATATCAAGATAGTAATCTTGCTTTGCTTTTCTTCTATAGCTTTTCCAAGTAGCCACCCTGTCTCCTTTTTTTAGACATTTAGCGTATTTTTGTCAAAAAATTCACCCCAAAAAGTCTTGTTTCTTTTATATATCCAATTCTTCATTGTATTTTTTCTTATACAGATATTTGTACAGTTTTTTGCTTTCAAATACAATCTCAAGATGTCCCATTCTTAAGAAAATTAGTGGAATTTCGCCATCTGGACGATATGGATTGGTTTCGCAAAAATCTAGATACATTTCTCTTATCTTATACAAGGAAAAATGTACGTTAAAGATAGAGATATCAAAAAAAGGTATTGCAAAATCCATATTTTCCATTTTTTTTATAGATTCTTTTATTTTTTTGTCTAAATTCATGTATTTACCTTGTTTTTAACGAAAAATTCGCCTCAAAAAGTCTTTTAGATAATATTATTCTTTTATTTTACCATTTTTAACAGCTTTAACGTAGTCATTTAGAGTCAAACCATGATTTCCTGCTCTAATTTCAAGAATTCCTTGATGAGTTTTTGGGGAATATGTTGCTTTTAAACTTTTGTGCTCTTTAAAATTCAAGAATCCAGCCTTTTCTAGCTCTTCACAAATAGCATTAGCTGGCCAATTTTGGTGTTTTTCTAGAACATTTGTAATAATTTCAATTGCTTTTTGTTTAATTTTCATAAAAAAATCTCCTTTTCAATAAATATTATCAATTTTTTTGTGTTATGTCAACGAAAAGTCTAATATTGTCTTTACCCGTAATCTTTAATATGTGTCCGTTTTTTATGATATTATGGATGTGAGATAATAAAAAAGGAAAAAAATGCCAATAAATGATAATTCAATTATAGTAGGTATTAAAGGCGATACTTCAGATATTGAACGAAAAATCTCTGAATTACAAAGAAAACTTCGGTCTCTGCGTGAAGGCGGTGCGCTAGGTCAGCTTGCGCAACAATATCGGTCAAGAGGTATGGAAGACCGTGCTAATCAGCTTGATCAATTTAGACAAAGAGAGCAGGTAAGGAATAGAAGAGAATTAGAGCAAAGCTTCAGAAATCAAGAAAAGAGTTTAGATAGCTTAAAAAGACATTATGATAATATTCAAAAAGGCCTAGATTCTATGGTCAAGGGCACTGATGCTTGGAAGCAAAAAAGTACTGAGGCAGCAGAGGTTTGGGATAAAATTGTAGGAAAAGCTGCTCAAGTAAAAGCTACATATCAGGAATTATTTCAAGGAAATGGTGCCGGTCTTCCGGGTCTGCCAATGCAATTTCAACAAGGTTTCGGTCCATTTAGTGCCAGAGATTTAACTCATATTGCTAGAAGTGGGCAAATGGGTGGTTTTGGTGGAGCCATGAAGGGTGTTGGTCGTGTTATGACCCCTGCTATGATGGCTCAACTTGGGGCTGGCACTCTTGGAGCAGTTGGTGCTGGTATGGGTTTGTATGGGCAAGCCCAACTTCAAATTGGTACATTTGGAGAAAGAGTAACTACAGCAAGAGCTAGAAGTGCTCAAAATCTATTAGGTGAAGCCGCACAACTTAGAGAGCAAGGTAGAAGTTATGAACTAGAGCTTTTTGGTCAAGAAAGACTAAAAGCTTTAAATGCTGCTCAAAATAGAATGGCTAGAGAAAGAACGGCTGATAAAACGGGTCTTGGTGCTACTGTGTTGGGTGGCATTAGTGCTGGTGCTTTAACTGGCAGTACTGCTGGAGCTATTTATGGCTCTCCACTTGGGCCAGCAGGTATAGGTGCTGGTGCTTTAATTGGTTCTGCTGGCGGTGCCTTAGTAGGAGGTGTTTCAGCTTTTGGTGTCAGCATGATGAGTGACCGTAAGAGAAGTATGCTTTTTGATGAAGAAGGATATAATGAGCTTATTGGTAGTATTGGCTCAGATACATATCAACAACAAAGAAAGGCTCTTGAGGCTAGAAATTTTGAACTTTTAAATGCCAATAAATTCTTTGAAAAAAGACGGGGTAGAATGTTACAAACTCAAAGAGCTTTAGGTCTTTCTGACGAAGAACTTTTTGGTGGTGAAGAATCACTTTATAAAAGAGCTTCAAGAGCTGGTTTTACTGGTGATATTATAGAAGGCCAAGCACAGCAAATACTTCAAGCTGGTGGCACTACAGGTGTTGCCGGTGGTCAGGGTGGTATTTATGCTGCTCAGATGGCTAGAGGGTTAGACCTTACAAATGCTGGTAGTATAATGGGCATGGTTTCTGCTACTAAAAATATGGGTGCTGAACAATCTAAAGATGAGGTCGTTAGAATGTTTGCAGAATCAGTTGCTCTTGGTCTTGATACTTCTGAAACTAGAATGTTTTTAGAAACAACTGCTCAAATGGCAGTTGAATCAGGTGGTAACTTTCAAGAAATTACCAGAATGTTAGGTGAAGGTGTAGAAGCACTTCCAACATCAAGGGGGATTACTGCTGCCGCAAATGCCATGAATAAAATACGTGGTAAAAGTGGTGAGATGGGTGG
>Ga0208898_1001271_pt1 | contig 17027 bp, 17 predicted proteins | sample VirMetDEL_Mar_4_FD_184513 | JGI IMG/M metagenome (GOLD analysis project Ga0208898, IMG submission 184513) | Aqueous microbial communities from the Delaware River and Bay under freshwater to marine salinity gradient to study organic matter... | ecosystem: Environmental > Aquatic > Marine >...
GTTCTTTCTTACAAAGTATGATTCTTTTGTATTTAGGATCATATGTAGCGTTAAATCCAAAGTATTCTGTTGGGGAATCAAAGTTGATATCGTCTCCTAAGTCTATATATGACTCTAACTGATATGGAATGTTATCTAAGAACCATTTCTCCATCCCAAGAGAGCTCAGTTCCTCTATGTTCTCAGACATCATGTAGACCTTCCGATCTCTACGATTAACAAAGAACTGCCCAAAGCGTGTAGTGAGAGATGCAAACTGACAGTCAGTACCACCATACCCCTCTGTGGTTGGGATCATCTCGTCAGGATTCTGCTCGAATATATCCCCGCTCCCAACAAAAGCTTGAGTGTTATCACTCAATCCAAGTTGCTGTCTACCTCTAGTAACAAATAACGAACGTTCAGTGTGCAGGTACAATATAGAACCTAGCGTGAATGCTTTAGTTATCTCTCCACGATTCTTGGGTATGTCCTTATAGTCAAGTGCTAAGAAGAATCTGTACTTGTCCTGTATGCTTCCATCGTCTACTGTAGAACGTATTGTTCTAGTTGGGTAGAATGTTGGGTTAAATAGTTTCTTTGGACGTGGGGCTGTAACCTTTATATCCTGCACTGCAGAATAGTTGTTCATGTACAGCAGATTCTCCGACTTAGTATTATCGTTATTAGGTCCGTTAAAGAGTACGTCTGCTCCAATGGAGGCATCAAAAAATAGGCTTTCAGCTACGGTGACTCCTTCACTGTTATCTCCTTGATGTCTAAAACCTAACAAGTCGTCTGATTCACAAAAGAAATTGTATACTGTAGCATATGGGTCTACTGCTCTATATTGGTATGGTCGAGTATGCTGTGCCGATGAGTTCCAGCCATAGCTAACCCAATTCAGTTTGTTCCATAAAGCTAAGTCTGTATTAGAATCACCATCTTCGTCCACCCAATTTGAGTTGTAGAAACATGCACCATAATCTTGCGATGTAGTTCTAAACGAGTACCGGCCTACATAGGTATCTCCCCCAAATACAGTACTGGTATTATAGATGTAGGTATTGTCCTCTTCTCTTGCCTCTTCGCTTTTTGCATCGTCTAGGGGCTGGTAATACCCTGTCCACACAAGCTTCTGCTGATCAAATGGCTTGTAAACATTCGTCTTGTAACTACATAAGTTTACTAAAAATAGTGTTGGCCAAGACCTATACTCCCCAGTACCCACAATTGAATTAAGTTCGTTTAACTGCTTATTCCTATCAGCAACTGCTGCTGGATCTTGAGCATCAAACCAATTGCCGGGACCAGTATTGTTCGGGTACCACCACTTTGCGTAGGATGAAAGTACTGCTCCTGCACTTGCAGTATATGCAAAATTTCTGTGCTCTACAAGAACAGGAAGACCAGACACCAGACCAAACACCGCACAGGACTCTCCTGCAAAGTGCATGAGATAATCTACATTATTAAACGCTGCGCTGTCTGTGTTTTTAAGAAGGGTACTTCCAGTAATATAACTTCGGCTGTTGGGGGATATTGCAAAAATAGTTTGGTGGTTATTTACCCAGTATGCTAAATCCGCGTCTACCTGATCTGTGCTCCAACTTCCACCTTCTAATACTTTACCTGGATTTTTGTATCGCTGCGCTACCCAAATAGAGGTCCAGTAATTAACAATACCCAGGGGTGCTGCATTTTCTATTGCATCATAGTAATCATTGCCATTGTCATCTACCCATTCAGACCATACCGTGTTTCCTATTGTACTATTTATCCAGATTGGGTCAAGAACATAATTTTGATTCTCAGGGGGCATTTTATTATTTCCTCCCACCCACATACGCATGGTGAGGACTTTTTGAATATCAATATGGCTAGCACCGCTAAGTGTGTGCTTGTTCTTTAGCAGATTGAAGTCATGAAAAGAGAAAACAGATATAGCCCGATACTTAGTGCGAATGTCACCAGCAGGAGAATTAGGCGCGTTTGTAATTTTAGGATATTTAGAATACCAAGGAGATATTAAACCTTTAAGAAACCATGCATCTGAGTAAGGACCATTAGCAGCAGAGACCATTCCTGTTGTTACTGCTATTGTATCTTCATACCAAGAAGGGATAACAGTGCTTTGTCCTATTACAGTTTTTTCTTGCTGCGTTCTTTTAGCATAGTAAATTTTAAATCCTTGGACCTGATCTTTAATAAACTTAGGTATTGGAATATTTGAGAATTCTACACCTAGTATTTTTATACTCTCGTTCAAAACTAATCCCGCCCCATTATATGAGTCTTCATTTTCCCCAAACAAGTTGGGGGATGTTTGAGCAGTCTCATCGTCCAGTTCGTCAATAAACGAGAAGTTCAAGTTTTTGTTTGGGGGCATTTTGTGGTGCCTAACCTTTTTATTTTGAATGCTATTTACCTCAACTGGGTCACCATCAGTGTTAACACTCCAAACTGTAAACTCATCATCTGTGGGATAACGCTCATCTTGATTTTCCCAATAGCTCATTTCTGTAGAGTTTGGGTTTATCATATACTGCGTATCAGTTATTTCATGCAGACGGGCATCCGGGTACAAATCTTGAAATTCTCCTACATCAAATCCACCAAGAATACTGTCAAGTGCATTAGCCGTAGTATCTGTAAGCGGATCATTTTCATATACAGTGCCACCTCTTATTGTCTCTGCTTCTCTTCCTGGAATGTGATATGCGTAAGTTTCAGACCCATCTTTTAGTACAAAGGATATGTAGAATGCATAAACTTCAGATCTTCTGTATCCTCTATAGTTGTGAGAAAGGTTTACATCTTTGTAGCCTTTTCTGACATTAGAATTAAAGTTACCGTCGTTTATGTTATCTTGCTGAATATCACGGTACCGGTTAGTAGAGTCCGAAAAAGTTTCACCTTGACCGTAGCTGTTGTATCCGTTATTTAATATTGTGCTGTGTATTCTTTTTGGATCAAACTTTCGTACAGTCCTAATTTTGGGTGCGGTTCTAATGCTGTTTGCAAAACGTTGGTACCCAATATCTCCTCGTGCCCTTAGATTAGATATGTACAGCCTGTTGTCTAGCTGTACAAACGACTTAGCTGTTTCATATCTTACAGAGTCAATAACTACTTCAGATATAGATGCTGACGCTACTTGCTCGAGCCCAGTGTATGTAATCTCTAGACTTGCAAATAATTGATTGTCTATACCCTCTGGGATTTTTACAATATCAAGTTCGTATGCAAACTCGCTTGATTCCTGGCTGTATCCGCCCCCAAACCTTTGTATGATTACAGGTCGTACGTGTGTGTAGTTAGATGGAACAGGAATATCTACTACCCAGCTAATAGATTTATTTGACTGGCTTCCTTGGGGATCACCCGTTATTGATTCTGTTGGGATAGCATCCTCATGCTCAGTAACCAGGTGTACAGGGTTAGACGTAGCCAAATAATTAGTTCTGTTAAGATCTTCATCTACATATGCAAGAGCTAAATGATATGTTCCACTAACAACACCTCCACCCTCTTCTATCTTAATGTCTCTAAACTCTGGTATGAATCCTGAATTCAAGAATAGATCTAATTTTTCTACTGTGTAGTCTTCATTGTCATACAGCCGAGCCACTGTAGAGCTTTGTTCTTGTCGAGTAATATTTATTACTCTTGGGGGGTTGTAATCAGATATGTATTCAATACCTGTAGCGGGCTCTACAGTTTTTTGCATATAGTTGTCTGTAAAGTAGACAAGTATATTCCCATTAACATCAATCTTAGATGTAGCCTCAATAGTGTTAGAAGGCTGGAAGTTAAGTTCTGGGTTCCTGTAGATAATTGTATTAATCTTTGCAGACGGATCTACAATAGAAATAGCAGATGTAGTTTCCGTATTAAATGTGTAGTTAAAGAACAACACAATTCTACCATCTTTAAGAGCACACTGTCCAATAATGTTATCTATTTTAGTAAAGCCCTTATTATCAATGGGAGTTGTTCCTTGTTCGTTTACAACAGCGCCTTTTTGATAGTACAAATTAGCATTAAGGGCATCCCTGTAGGTGCCCTCCGGTTGATCCACTCTTTCTGGATCTTTTATCATTCCTGCTGTAAACTTCTTCATTGATGCTGTATTATACTAAGTCAAAAATAATAAAAACAATACTAGTCGTTATAGGGCGTCAAATTCAGACTGAGTGAGAGAGATAAGCGTGGGGTGTTGACCATACACCCCTTCAGCAATAACGTGAGTGCAGATAGCTCCATCAGATTCAATGATGGTAATCTCATAACCCTCTGGCCCTACTTGCAGCGTTTCATAAGTGGCGTAGCTAACCCCGTCGATTACCTCGCACTCCTCAAACTCAGATTCAGCTGTACAGAATGTTATGTACTGAGCTACCCTGTCATCATTCCAGACAATCGGCAGCTCAATGCTTTCGTCAACTTCGATATAATACTTCATGATACTGAAACTAAAATCATATTAGAGTTCTGGCCCTCTACTGGAACTACGCTGTTAACGGTAAGTCCATCAAACATGCTCAAATCCTCAATAGCCGTTCTATCCTTCCCCTCTAGTAAAAGCTCGTTTTCAGTAATGGTTCCAGCAGTGTGTCCTGTCACGTATGTCTTACCGTCCTTGACAAATGCTGCCCCATAGCCAGACCTAGCACCGGGCCCATAAACCTTAGTAAATCCAGTGTAGGTACCATCTCTATCCCACCCAGAAGTCTTTGAGCCAATCTCATCCCACTGGACATTGTTGTTGGCATATCCAGCTCTATACAGATATCCGTTATCGGTTACGACATGGCTTGCATACCGTCCAAAACCAACAGAAACCACATCGTCCAGTGTGCCACCACCAGCAATTGTTGTAATTACTGGAGTTGTCGTTGAACCCGACTTGCCCAAGCTATTGCCATTGTTGTATCCCCAGACGTAAAGACTGCCATACCCATCACCCGCTGTTGCTTCAGTAATTGCTCCACCTCCGTCAAACCCAGCTTGTATGTCTATTGCATTAGATATGGCAGTAAGCTGTGTAAGTGTTGATGTGTTGCCGCTAGTTGTTCCTCGTCCAGTTCGATAACTAGCGTTGCGGCCAGCCACATAAACTTCTCCGAGATCATTCATGATGATGGTGAAGTTTTCTCCCCTTTCTACTCTAACCCAGTTTGTTTCGGTCCCTACCTTAGTCCAGCTGGTCGTATTCGTACTAGTCCCATTTCCAGCTTGTTGGTAGTAGTTATAGCCCAAGTGATAGTACTCCCCGTTTTTTATTGCAGCAAACTCAAACCTACCCCCAGCAATATCTTCCCAGTCGGTATCAGTACCATACTGAGTCCATTCTGTTTGAGTTCCATAACTGTTGTAGCTAGTACTCCTGTTAAGCATCCACAGCGTTCCGTCGCCTTTTAGGGCCCAAAAGTTAAAGTAGTAGTTTGAAACTACCTTATCAAAGGTGTGTGCGGTTGAACTTGTGAGTGCATACTGCTCTGGGCCTAATTCCGAATCAACGTCAACAAGGTTATACACCCAAGTGTTTACAGAGTCCCCAAACATGTAGGTTCCAGCTCCTATACTTCGACCTCCCTGTGTAGTAAAGAAACCGTTTACTTGAGTAATATATGATGTATCTACTCCTGATAACTCTGCCATGGTTATTAGATTTTAATCCAGTCTGGTGAAGGTTTAAAGTAAACCATGTTAGTCCCAATTTTGTATCCACAAATACGAGCAACGTTTCCTGATGCTGTAGGCACTGTTGTTGTCATTTCTCCTGAGGTGGTGCTTAAGTAGCACACATCTCCAACACTGCCGCCAGGGTCTGTTCCTACATATATTGCTCCTTCAAAAAGCATCCCGGAACCAGTTGATGTTGATGTAGCTACTGCTAGTAGCCCACTAAATCTTCCAACCGAGGCTGTTGCAGATGCAGTGTTCCACCCACTTGCTCCCATCATGTAAACATCGCCTGCAGTTAAACCACTGGAAGATGGACCTATTAATGTAGAAACTCTAGATCCTATTCCCCACTCTCCGACTGCATTTATTTCAGTAGAATTGTCATCGTAGTGTGTATCTGTTAAGAGAACTCTACCGGCACCGAGTGAACTAAACCCAGTTACCCCAGTTACAAATAGATTACCGGTGACGTCTAAAGTAGTGCCATCAAACGTTAGGTTAGACTCCCCATTAATGCCGGCACTTCCGGTGGCAGTAAGAACATAGTTATTAGTACCATTGGTGTAGGTAGTAACAGCACCGCCCCCACCTACATCTCCCCAGTCTACATACTTAACTTCATTATTCCCATCCGTATCTTGAATGAGAATTTTGTCGTTAGATGCAGGAGTACCTATGTCTGTGAGTGCAACTCCATCTGCTATTACCTTTTTCCAACTGGCCATTACTGTTTAGGTTCTGATTCCAATAATCTTTGTTCTTCAGTTTCAAGTTTATCCATAAGTCCAGCTACGTCTTTAGCGTGTGCCGCCTTGATTGTGGTGCTTCTTACAGCATCCAAAAGGAACTTTACTTCAAAAAGCTCTAACTTTTTCATTGTGATTTGGTTTTAAGTGTGTCTGTCAGTTTCTGAACAATGCTATGCACCACCAGAATATCCTTCCCCTCAAACGTGACAGATGCCAACGTTTTAAGGAGATAGGATATTTCTTGTGTTGTCAGCTCGTCAGACTGAGCTGTAACTTGTTGTTGTTTGGTTATGAGTGGCATTATACGTAAAGATAAAGATTTCCGCCGGTGTCTGTGTAAAATGATCCTACGCCTGCTCCTGTTCCAGATGGGGCGCCACTTCCTGTTGACATAATTGCAACTGGCCAGTCTGTATTTCCAGAAGCGTCATAATCAGAAACGCTCCAACCTGTAAGTGCGCCGCCATTAGTCCACAACAATTCAGGCATATTAGCAGCTGTAGATGCAACATCTACTGTAATACCAGCACCACTAGCAGCAGCAGCATCTGCTGATCCGTCAGCGATAACAATGGTTTTGTCTGTAACTACAAGGTTTGCTGTGTCAACTGTTGTGGTTGTACCATCAACTGTCAAGTTACTTACAGTAAGTGTTTCAGTTGCAGCGTTATAAGTAATTCCAGATGCATCGGTCTTCAATCCATTGTTGCCTGTAGCTCCTCCTGAAAGAACAACAAACATTGTAGTATCTGCCGAGTCGTCAGCAAGAGCCACATTAGTAGCATTAGTAGCATTAGTAGCATTGGTAGCAGTAGTAGCACTAGTTGCGGTTGAAGCATTTCCACTTAATGCACCACTAAAAGTTGTAGCAGTTAGAGTTCCATTTGCAGAATTGAACGTCAGGTTCGTTCCGGTTTTTAAAGCTTGGTTCCCTGTTGCAGCAGTTGAAAATACTACATTACAAGAAGTATCACTTGATTCATCAGCAAGGTTGACGTTGTTAGCGTTGGTAGCAGTAGTGGCACTTGTAGCAGTTGTAGCAGTTGTTGCTGACGTAGCATTACCACTCAAGGTTGCAGTAATAGTACCTGCTGAAAAATTCCCAGAGGCGTCTCTTGCAACAACTTTACTTGCTGTATTTGCACTTGTTGCATCAACACTTACAGTATCAGCCGCTACAGTTATGTATGAACCTGCACCAACGTTAATTGTTCTAGTTGCCGCAATAGTACCACCACCTGTTAAACCAGAACCTGCTGTAATGCTAACACCTGAGTGATCAATGTGCTCGTTAGCAACAAATCCACTCAGGTTGTCGTGTACAATTTCACTGTCTACTGAATTAACTGTAATAGTGGGTGCGGATGCCGTCCCCCCAATTACAAATCCTGCTCCCACACCTGAGATAAAATCAATTGTCTCTCCGTCATCTACCTGAACTCCATTTGCTCCATCAACTTCTACATTGAAAGAGCTCATTGTACCAGCCCCCAATCCAGAAATGAAATTAGATCGAGTTACTTTTTTAAGAGCGTTACTATCCTCACTGTCTACAATAAGTAGAATATCACCTCCTACTGCTGAAGTTTTTGCAGTCTGACCTGTGATTGCAGTATTACTAAGCACCATTGGTAGTGCTACGTTTGCACTACCATTAAAGTTTTGAGCGGTTGCAGTTACATCTCCTGTAGCACTAAATGTCCTAGTACTTGTAAGGGTCGCAGCGGAAGTAGCTGAAGTAGCTGTTGCTGCGTTTCCAGTTGTGTCTTGAGTAATCGTGTCCGTAGCGGACTCAATTACTACTTTTTTCCAATCTGCCATAGTTTTTTATTTTTTGTAAATATACGAGTTATAGTTTAAGTTGCCCCAAAATACAAGTTACCAGATGTATCTGCATAGATAGCACCGTCACTTGCTGTTGGGGGTGAGCCTTGTTGCTCAAGTTGAACGAATCCAAGAACCGATACACCATCAGTTATTGTTTCAAGTTTTTTAGTTCCGGACTCATACAATTCTACACTAGCATTAAATATTGCTGAGTTGTTGCTGTTCGTTTGAATAGCAAATGATGAAGCCGCTGTAATGTTATTTCCGTTAGTATCTAAGTCTCCACCTAATTGTGGGGTAGTGTCATCTACCAGGTCTCCCCCAGATCCCAATGCAGTCCAATCTGCTGCATCTGTCCAAGTACTCCCTGTAAATACATAAACAGTACCTGCAACTACAGCAACAAACCCACTAGTCTGCAAAGACGAGCTGAGGTTGTCCCTCTCTGTCGTGTTTGCAAAAAAGCCAAAGCCCTTAATTTGATTCTCAGTGGCATCTATGAGAACCTCATTAGGGTTATTGTTTTGCAGAAAATCAGGATACTTAATTGGCATATCAGAAAGTTATATCTAAGTAGGTGGAATCTGCGAAAGCTTGAGTAATGTTGCTTCTGTAGAAGCTATATGAAATAGATACTCCGTACTGGTTATCAATGGTAAAATCCCCCAAATCAGTGAATGCACCAAGTACTGGGATTGCACCTCCTTGTACAATAGAGGTAATCTCTGTAAATGATGCTGGGTAGATAATGTATGTGTAGTTACCTGCAGTCTCCATAGCAGACGAACACTGCGCAGTAAATGCTGAATTTGTTTTGAGGTTATCGTATGCTCCTGTAGTTGTAATGTTGTCATACAATGTTTGGGCATCAGATGCACTTGATAGTGTGCTAGTTGATGATGCCCCAACCTTTACTCTATATCTCCAGCTAAATGTTCTGCTGTTACTGTTGAGTGTAACATCAGATCCTCCCCCACTATCTGTGACCTGTAGCTTATATGAATAGCTAGTGGCACTTGTTGGGTTAACTTCTTCTACAGATGCAAGTGTGGCAGATGTGAGGTTATCAGCAAAACCGCTTTCAAGAGTTGTGCCGCCCCTCAAGAACTTAACAGAGGAATCTGTGGTCTTTGATGGATCTGCTACACTGTAATTAAATCCTTGTATACGTAAACCAGTTCCTACCTCAAGTGTAGCTCCGGTTCTATTAGCGTAGCTTCCGTACACTCCAGATGTTGTGGTTTCGTATGCGGCTGACACATTGCTGAGAGAGATGGACGTTATATTGTACTTTTCAAGTATATCTCTAAGCACCTGCTCCACGCTAGTACCTGCTGCAATAGGAGATGTCATGTGTGAAAATGCAGCATCTGTGTTAGAGATTGTAATACCGCTATTCAATACTTCATCGGGGATATCTACGTTCTCCCAATCCCCAGATGTAGAATTGTACTGGAGAATCTGATCGTCACTCAGACCTGTGAGTGTTACATCTCCAAGGTCGTCAATTGAATCTACATTAGTGCCTGGGAATGCTACATTAACCCAGTCGTTGCCATCGTATTGCAGTATCTCATCGTTTTGAGGATTACTGATAGCAACGTCTGTAAGGTCATCTAACTCCTCTACAGTTGGGGTAACTGGGGGCGGGGTTCCTGAAGTTTCAGGTGACCAAATATATTCCCCACCTTCATACTTTAAGAACCTCCCCTCTATCGGAGTTGGGATATCATCCAAGTCTTCCAGTTCGTGTGGGGATGTCTTAAAGAAAGCATTTAGCGCCGCAACTACTTCAGTAATATTAGCTCCCCAAGAGCTATCATCGCTTTGGATTAGATTGTCATATGCAATAGTTGCAAATTCCTTTTTGTCGCTTACAACGTCGTACAAGTCCACAGCTCCCCCGTTATTCACGGCCTCTAACCCTCTGGGCATATAGCGTGAAACTCCGAGGGGAGTATTTAAATCCCCTGAATCTACGGTGATAACTACGTGATTACCACCATCTGCTTGAACTTTGTACTTGAAGGCCATTATTCAATTGTCAGTGTTGCAGATTGTAACAATACTCCGTTAAGTTCATCGTCAGATCCATCAGCCGGTATTCTGACGAAGAGCTTACCAGAAGAAATGCTGCCTGCCAAGCTTACTTCTGTACCTGCAATTTCTGTATCGTCGGCAGTCACTGTGTATGTTGTGTCTCCTACGATTGTTTCTGCAAGTGTTTGAGTGTTAAGCAGTACAACTTCTACTTCTACAGTACCACCAGTAACTGGGGCAAGAGCTATTGTGTAAGAGAATGTTATCGTGCTTGAGGTAGTTAGATTAGACAGCAGCCAGAAGTCAGACCCATAGGTAATGTTTACAGTACCTGTGTAGATGCTGTATTCATCTGTTCCAGGATTAGCAAGTTGGAATACTGCTGTATTGTTTGCAGGTACACTTACCCCAGCTGAGCTGTTAGAAGACCAAGATACACCTGATGTTCTTCTTGTTAAGTTAGTTGCAGATGTCTTAGTTGGGACACCATTAGAAATTGGCATGTTGTCCACCAAGTACTTGTACTTGTCTCTGCTGAGTGACTCTCTTTGATTGAGTCCTGCAAAGCCTTCTGCATGTCGGTTGATATTAGGAATGAGTCTAACCCATTGATCCATGAATGACTCGTATCCGTCAATGTCTGGGAAGTTAGCTGCATTACGTGCTTGAGTACAGTAATACTTCCACTGCATTTCTGCAAACTCATACCCTATCCCATTCTGAGACGGTGACATATTTCCAAGCAACATCTTCTTGTATACATACCAGAACATAGCCTCTTTAAACGAGATATCGTCTGGGACAAGTGGGAAGCACTCATCATCTACTGGGAATGCCATGTAGCTCAAACAAACCTTACCTGTAGAGAACGAGGTCTTTATTTTGTCTGCTTCAACGTAGTAACATCTAAATGGGAGATTGTTGTCGTTGATACAGTCAGGACAGTCTGTGGTATTAGGAAAACTAGTACGGCATTTATTAAGTATAGATATGTTGTCACTCTCCCCTAGTTGATTCTCCAGAACTTGCAGTCTAGAGTTAATCTCGTTAAGCGTGTAGTTAGATGTCTTAGTTCCGTTAACAATGTCATCTATAAGCTCTAAAAGGGTATCCATCTGTTGTGAGATGACTACCCCTTCTTCTGTTTCGTTTAGTGCAACTTGGTTGATGTAAAACAGATCATTTGGGAGAGCTGCTTTGTAGTCCTTCATTGTAAGGACACAGGTTTTTGTCTCTAGCTGTGGAGCGCTTCCAATATGCTCTAAGGCCTCCCCAATCCATTCAATAGCATCGTCTACCCAATTGTCTCCATTAGGGTTGATATCTCTGAATATCTTCCGGATGATAACCTTACTAGATATTGTCTTATATATTGCCATGCTTCTTGAATCTGAGATATGCTAGTTCGTCTTCCTTTAGTAGCTTAGTTAACTTTTCCTTGTTCCCCTTAATTCCACGGGTCGGGGTAAACCTGTATGCTGTCTTGTTTGGGATTTTACATCTATGCTTTTCCCAGTGGTATTTACAGTACCAAGGATCAGTGTAGTATATAAACCACTTTTCTCCTTCAGGATTGTCTTCTGAGTATAGCTCTTTGCCCTCAGCAAGCAGCTCCTGTTTGTACTTGTTACTCTCCCACCAATCTATCGTAGGCTTGGACGGATTGCGTTCAATCCTACGGATAGAAAGGTTGGAAAGATTGTTCTTCATATTAAACACATCACCCTCAAGGACACCATCTATAACCTCCATGTTGAACGTTTCGCAGATTTCCTTAAACAATTTCTTGCTAATAGGCTCCGCTACAGATTTTGCATAGCTGTTATATATGTCCTTGAATGTGTGCATTATTTACGCTTACCCTTTTTGCCTTTGAGTCTGCCTTTAAGTATATCTGCAAAAGTTACTTTACCGTCTCCAGTAAGATCTGGGAATCCACCTTTATTCATGTACTTACCGCCCATGCCATACTTCATGCCGCCCATCATCATACCTCTTGATTTGAGATCCTTTTCCAAGGCGTCTCCCATCTTGTTCATTTTAGCAGCCTTTGTTGCATTTCCTCCGTAGTTGTCTCCCATCTTTTTTATACCAGCACTTGCGTTAGAGGCTCTATTTAAGCGTCTAGCTTGTGCTCCTGGTCGGCGACCTTCTGGAGTAGCAGTGGTGTTTTTACGACGCATTTTTGCATCTTCTTTCTTTACCTTCTTTACAAGTCTATCCATCTTTTTAGATGTAGATTTTGTAGCTGGGGCAGAGGTTCTACGATCTACTGGCTTTGCAGACTGCAGCTCTTTTTTCAATGCATTCTGTTTTGCTACAGCACCCATACCAGATCCTCCGCTAGGAGTTTTAGTTGGTGTAGGCTTTTTAGCTGCTGGCTTAGGAGCTGGTTTAGAAGCTGCTGGCTTTGAAGATGCGGGCTTTTGAAGAGTAGGTTTAGCTGTATTTTTAGGTGCGGCCTTAGGAGTAACTTTACTAATCTCCTTACGCATAGGGCCAGCGCTGTATGCTCTGTTGATTTGATTCTGTACTCTGTTGTAATCTTCAGTTCCTTTAGCATACTTCTTACGCTCAGCAATCAGTTTGTCCAAGTTAGGGTTACGCTTCTTTGCGTATGCATATGTACCTGGTTTTGGTCCAGTAGAAGCTGGGTTTTTAGCTTCGGGTTTTGGGCCTGGAGCATTACTTAATTCTTTAAGCTTACTTCCTACTTGAGGTTTTGCACCACCCCCAGTTCCTTGGGGAGTGTTTTGTTTTTCTTGCCTGCTAGGGCCTCTTCGTGCTGCTGCTGCTTTTGAAGCTTCTTCTGCTGCAATTCTTTCAGCTGCAGCTTTCATTTTTTTTGCTGACTCCGCTTGCCTAGCTACAGGACCAGCAGCTTCGTATTTCATGCCCCCAAACGTGAGCTCTTTATTTGGTTCCAAGAAGCTGCCCTTCTTGTACATTCTTTTTTTGTTACCCATGATAGTATTAGTTGTCAATTTGTTTTCTGGCTAGTAGAAGTTTAATCTCAGCAACGTCTTCAGCCAGTTTCTTTAACATTGCAGTTATTTCATCATTCTTGAGCTCAAGAGATTTTACCCTGCTCTTGAGAACTGCATAGTCATTTTGGTGTTTAATCCAGGTACCTATGAGTCCTCCTGCAAGAACAATGAATTGATATATAGTGATGTCGTCAAAGTTCATAGTTATTAGCTACACTTGCATCTCCACTTACGGAGCGCTTTATTTATTCTAGAATTAGGATCTCTTGATGTCTTTGCGCTGGTTCTGCGTTTTTTCATCCCACACATACGAGAGCAAAATGATTTTCTTCTAGCTTTCTTTTTCCCAGTAGGATTTTTCTCAGTTACAGCCATGGACAGCTTACTCCCAGGATTAGCTCTTCTATAAGAAGCTATTCCTCGTCTGTTAAGCCCTCCGCTTGCGCTTTGGCCTTCTTTGCGTGTCCATGCTGGTGATTTAGCCACGATTATGCTTTATAAAGAATGAGAACTTGATTAACGCTTGAAGAGCTAATTTTCACTTTGGTTACGTTTCCATAGAGCACAGAGCCTTTTGGTACTGTAAAGTCTGATGCACTAGGTGTGGCAGCTCCTGCAAACACATCTCGTCCATCTATCTCTAACACGTCAAAAATAGTGTCACCAATAAATTGCATTGCCATATATGTTCCGCTATTATATATTGCTGCAGTAGACCAACTATTTCTTAAGTCAAACCCTCGTTTGCCTAACGAAACGTCAGAGTTTTCAGCTATTTTATTGCTGAGCCTGTCAGCGTTAGTATTATATGCCATAGTTATTGAGTATCTTGTTGTCTATCGTTTTCGTCGTCTACTAAGGTACTAACTAAAAATTTAAGTTCACCGTTAGTGAGACCTGTTGTAATTAAGCTGATCATGTCAGCTGGGATTGGGAATGGGGAGTCTGCGTCGTAGCATACAGGATCACAGCTTTTGAGCCCTGCAAGTTCCTCTGGGTCTTCAAACACCCCTCGTACATTAACTAGCTCCATTCCTTTAGGGTTATACACATAGAGATAGTCCTCTATCATGTAAGCCTTTGGTCTGTTAGCTGTGTATTTATCATGCGGTAACCACTGTACTTCGTAGGGTTCTATAAGTGGGATACGACCAAGACCTGTAACATCCCCTACGTGTGTAATTGCATCTCTGAAATTAAATCGTACAGTTCGAGGTATCTTCTTCTCTGTTCTGTATATCGGACAGTCTATAGTAAAATCACAATCGCACTTACTTGCATCTACTTTCTTAAGTGTAAGACATCCCAGATCTTGTTCCAGGTGCCTTGTAATAAGCCCGTTACGCATAAAATCCCTGCGAATAAACATCGCACGGTAATGCTTAATGTTAAACTTAATTTGGTCTAGGGAGATATTCTCATCATTATGAGAACGCCCAGCCCGCATCAAGTTTAATAAGTTATATGCAATTTCATTTAGTGTCATCGAACTTCTTCTTAATCTCTAAAAGCTCTGAGCACTTCTCGTACTCTTCGCCCTCTTCAAAGTATGCTATTACGTCGTCTATAATTAACTCTATTGTCTCTGGTTCTTTTGGGTCAAATGGGAGGAAGACTATATCCCCATCATCTGTTCGCTCTAGTAAGAATTCTTCTACTTGTACTTTTCCCGTTAGTATTTTATATGCGTTCTCGTAGGCATCAGCAAGGATTTCTATCTCCTCATTGACGTCTAGAGTGTCGTCAAACTCATCATTGTTATATGACAGATCATCAAACATTGTACTGATTATATCCCTCCATTCCCCTCTCTTTACTCCATATATAAGCCTGTCCTGTTCGTTTGGAGTCGTATCCCATTTGCTTGTGCCATGAATCGTTAGGGCAAATAGAAGGAACGAAACGGACTTTGATTCCTCGATACTCATTGACTTGCTCTTTATGAAAGTGTCCACAGTGTGCTTCTCTGTGAGATGTAGCTGCAAACATTTCTGGTTGTTCTGTTGCCATTATCAAAGGAATGTTTTGGGCCTTTTCTTTATCTCCATGGGTAAACATTAGCATGTTTGTCCCGTACTGGTAATACTTCCTAGGGTCGTCACTATTGTCCACGCTTACGTTAGGATCATTACGGAACCACCCTGCAATCACATCTCCTACGTAGTACATCCGTTCATAATCGTGGTTGCCTGAGACAACTATAACATCCACGGGTGCTATCTGCTTTAAATAGTCAATGGTGTAAACTATTAGCTTCCAGTATCCCCTAAAGCTTTTTCTCCAGTCCATATAGTCCTGTTGTGGGGTACCTTTAGTTGTAGTCATTCTCATTCCCTCTGAGTTTAACCCGTCGTTCCCAATAGGGAGAATGAATCTTTCGATCTCTAATCCTGCTGCTTTAGCTACAAGATTCTCTACAACTGTAATGTATTCTTTTTCCTGAAAATCATAAGGCAGTGGCATATCCACTAACTTACCGTAGTGTATGTCTGGGAGAGATATTTCATACGCAATTGGGTCTTCGCATTCCGGGTAATCCTGTTCAGGATATACTGGAGCGTAATCCGCAGCAAAGTCTTCTATCTCTTGTTTGATGTCCTCTGTGTTAGGGGCATCATTAGTAACTACTGAGTATCTTAAATCTCCCGTAGCTGTTTGCCAAAACTTTACACTTGATACAGATGCCTCATTAATCCCATGTGTAGTTAGGAATTTCTGCAGGCTAGAAGTTTTAACTCTATCTTCTCTATCAAGTCTATTCTCTGATGTATTTGCATTCCTCAGTTCTTTCAATACCTCTTGACAATCTTTTACAGAGCACTCCAATCTTCGCGCTAAAACCCAGGCACCTTTTTTAAGGTACCCGGGTCTTTCGAGCAAAAATTGTCTTATGTCTCTTTTAGATGTCATGACAATATTGGGAGTATTGGAACTATCTGTTCAGGAGTTACGTCGTCTGGGAGTTGTGATTCTTTGATGGAGTGCAGATCAATTTCAATTTCATTCTGCATTGTTGCTTCGAGTTGTGCAAGCTGTGCTTTACGCTCTTCGATTAAATCTGCATGTGTCTCTTCTAACTTCTTGAGCCCATCTTCATCTTCTGCTTCTGCAAGTTTGTGTGCTTCCCCAGAAACTCTTAAGAACTCATCTGATGGCTTAGCTATTTCTTCGTACTGTCTGAGTACCTGCTCAAGCTCTTTCACATTTTTAGCTACGATTACAGAGAATCGTGCCCCTTTGTGCTGCTTGACAGCTTCAAGTCCTTTGTACAATTCGATAGCGTCTGCTACTTTCATTTTAAACTGATTAAACATTGTGTATGGTTTGGTTGGTTATTATTATCCTAAGACAAAGAAATGTATTTTTCTCACAATTGATGCTGCATCTTGATTACCTGTATGTGTGATGTTAATTACAAAGCTCCCATTGCTTACAGATGCAAGACTAATATGTACCCCATTATCAGCAGCTGTACTACTTTGAAATTCTCTAGATAAGAATATTACTGATGTAGCTGATACTTGGTCATTAGTTACTGTAAACTGAGTATTTGTATTAGCTGTAATAGCATCTGAGAACAATGTAATAGTACCCCCAACAGCGTTTAATGTTACCCCAGTTGAGAGAGATGTAGCTTGTGTTACTGTCCCAGTAGAGCTTGAACTAAGTGTTCCTATAGTAAGATCTCCTACTGTTACATCTCCAAGAGTTACATTGTCCCCTGACTCTATGTAATTTCCTTTAGTAAATCCTA
>Ga0208898_1001274_pt1 | contig 16999 bp, 29 predicted proteins | sample VirMetDEL_Mar_4_FD_184513 | JGI IMG/M metagenome (GOLD analysis project Ga0208898, IMG submission 184513) | Aqueous microbial communities from the Delaware River and Bay under freshwater to marine salinity gradient to study organic matter... | ecosystem: Environmental > Aquatic > Marine >...
TAAAAGACAGGGTTTTATCAAGTTCAGGTTATAGTACGATTGAATATCCTTACCCTTTAAAATTTACTGAAAAAACAGATATAGAAGTTAGGGCTAAAGCAGACTCAGCAGGAGGAACGGTTACCGTTTCTGCTGCTTTAGATATACTATTAATACAAAATAGACCGTACCCTGAATGAATGTATTAGGCGAAGGTATTTTAAAATTAAAGAGAAATAAACTATAATTTTGTTACATGGCAGAATATAGAGGCAAAACAGTTAAATTAAATACTCCCAGACCCATACCTAAAGGGAGTCCTGGACATGGCAAAAAACGTAAAGAAGTTTTTGTTAAAGATCCATCAACAGGCAATGTTAAACGAATCACTTTTGGTGATGCTAAACTTGGTATGCACAAAGAAAATAAACAGCGTAAAGAATCTTATTGTGCACGGAGCAAAAGTTTAGGAAGTGATAGAACTAAAGCTAACTACTGGGCACGAAGGGATTGGGGATGCTGATAGATAAATTAAAGAAACAAATAAAAGAAAGAAAAGAACAACTAATCCAAACTCTAGCGAGTGGTAGTATTCAAAACTTTGAGGATTATCAAAAAGTCGTAGGCGAAATATCAGGTCTGTCGTTTACGGAGTTTTTAATTAGTGACCTGCATAAGGATATTGAAGATGAATAAAAAAGTTGAAGCTTTTGGTAAAGGCGGAGAACCTCTTCCTAAAACTGTTGACCGTTTTGAAAAAGAACCAACAGAAGTTAAAGAGGATTTAAAATTTACCCCAGACAGTGTTCAAGAAGACAGTAGTCTAAAAGAACAACTCCCAACCCCAACAGGCTACAGGTTATTAGTCTTACCTTTCAGTAGAAAACAAAAGACTAAAGGTGGTTTATATTTAGCTAATGAAACATTAGAGAAAGAACGTATAGCCACTAATGTAGGATACGTAGTAGCACTTGGTCCAGATGCATACGCCGATAAGGATAGATATCCTGGAGGTGCATGGTGTCAAGAAGGTGACTGGGTGATATTCGGCAGGTACGCAGGAGCACGAATCAAAATTGAGGGTGGCGACTTGCGATTATTAAACGATGACGATGTATTAGCTGTTATAAACGATCCAGAGGATGTAGTATCAGGTTAATATGAGTTACGCAAATATAGGAGCAAACCATGGCAGATGAAGCCTTGCAACAAGAAGCTGAACAGGAAGAGTTAACGGAAGTTGAACTCCCTGAGTCAGAAGATGATGAAAATGAGGAACTTCAAGAAGAAGAGTCTCTACAAGAAGCTAAAAAAGAATCTGATGAAATAGAAGACTATAGCGAAGGTGTTAAAAAACGTATCGCTAAACTTACTTATAAGATTCGTGAAGCTGAAAGACGTGAACAGGCAGCAATAGATTATGCTAAGTCTGTTCAAGGTGAACTTAACAAAACTAAAAATAAACTTTCAAAAACTGATCAAAACCTTTATGATGAGTATAAAGGCAGAGTTGGTTCTGAACTTCAGGCAGCTCAAGACCGTTATAAAAAGGCATACGAAAGTGGCGATACAGACGCCATGCTCGAAGCTCAAAAAAGTATTGCTAAATTAGCAGTAGAAGAGGAAAGCCTAAATAGGGTCAGAGCTAAACAACCTGAAGAAGTAGAAGAAGCTGTCGTTGATGTTGATAAGGAAATACAAGCCCGAAGTCAAGTTCAACAACAGCCTCAAGTACAAGCGGATCCTAAAGCTCAAGATTGGGCTAAAAAGAACGAATGGTTCGGCTCTGACGTAGCTATGACTACTAGTGCTTTTGCTTTTCATAGGCAGTTAGTAGAACAAGAAGGTTACGATCCTACTTCTGACGAATATTATGCAGAAGTGGATAAAAGAATGGCAGAGGCTTTTCCTCATAAATTAGGAAAAACTCAACAGAACATGGTGAACGAGGTTGTAGCTGGTTCAAGTAGAGGTTCTACTACAGCAAGAACACGGTCACGTAGAAAAGTACAACTCACACCGAGTCAAGTAGCAATAGCAAAAAGATTAGGTGTGCCACTAGAAGAATATGCTAAGCATATCAAGGAGTAAAAAATGGTAGATGAAACTAAAAATACTACTAACACAGATCGAACCTCCAGATCTGCAGAAAGTCGAGAAAAAACAGCTCGTAGAAAACCATGGAGTCCACCGTCTTTATTAGACGCACCTACACCACCAGAGGGCTATGTATACAGATGGATACGTGAGTCAATGGTAGGTCAACAAGATCAGGCGAATATGTCTAAACGTATTCGTGAAGGTTGGGAGCCAGTAATGGCAAAAGACCATCCTGATTTTGAAGCACCTTCCATCGATGAGGGTAAACACGCTGGAGTCATAGGAGTTGGTGGCTTAATCCTCGCAAAGATGCCTACCGAAACGGTCGCAGAAAGAAGACATTATTATGCTCAACTTGCTAACGACCAAATGGATGCAGTGGACCACAATCTTATGCGAGAGAGTAACCCTATTATGCCCATAGACAATCCGTCTAGGTCAACTAAGGTTACTTTTGGAAGCGGTGGTTCTAAAGGATAATCTTTAGAACTAATTTATAACTTAATATTAACATAGGAGTTAATAATGGCTAATGTAAATGATCCAAATGGATTTACACCAGCGTACCACATAAGTGGGGGCACAATTAGACCATCAGAGTTCGCAATCGAGAGTGGAGCTACAGGCGATATTTTTTCAGGTGATGTAGTAAAACTTTCTAGTGGTTACGTTCTTCAAGGTGGTGCTACTGATGCACCTCTAGGTGTGTTCTACGGTGTACAATACACAGCAACAGACGGCACTCCTGTTTGGTCCAGAAAATGGTCAAGCACGACTGCTACTTTAGGTTCTGCAGATGCGAAAGCGTATGTATACAGCGACCCTGACATTGTTTATGAGGCTCAGTCTACTGGGACTCCTACTCAAGCCAGTGTTGGTGGAACATTCACGATTTCTACAACTGCAGGTGATGCTAACAATCTCCGTTCTAAGGAAGGGGTAACTACAACTACAACTAGTGGCATAGCCAAAGTTGTTGGGTTTGTTGACAGACCTGATAACTCAATTGGTCAATACGCTAGAATGTATGTAATTTTCCCAACTTCTGAGTTCGGTAATAACTAAAAGGTGATATAGATGGCAATTAATAGAGCTCAATTAGTAAAAGAACTCGAACCAGGACTAAATGCACTTTTTGGTCTAGAGTACGATCGTTACGAAAACGAGCATGCTGAAATTTTTGACACTGAAAATTCTGACAGAGCTTTCGAAGAGGAAGTAATGTTGGCTGGCTTTGCACAAGCTCCAGTAAAAGGAGAAGGTGCTTCAGTTAGTTATGACACAGCTCAAGAAACTTTCACATCTCGTTACACCCATGAAACTGTCGCTTTAGCTTTCTCATTGACAGAAGAAGCAATCGAAGATAACCTCTACGATAGCCTATCTTCTAGATATACTAGAGCTTTAGCACGTTCAATGGCTAACACCAAACAGGTAAAAGCAGCAAACGTTCTTAATAATGGCTTTAACTCAAGCTTCCCAGGAGGCGACGGTAAAGAGCTATTTGCAACTAATCACCCAACATTAACTGGTGGTGATCAGGCAAATGAACCGACAACTGCAGCAGACTTGAATGAAACTTCATTGGAAAATGCTTTGATTGATATTTCTCAATTTAAAGACGAAAGAGGAATCAAGATTAATGTTCAGGCTAGAAAATTAATCGTTCCACCTCAACTACAATTTGTGGCTGAGAGGATTCTTCAATCTCCAGGAAGAGTATCAACTTCAGATAATGACATCAACGCAATGAAAAACATGGGAATGTTCCCAGAAGGTTACGTTGTTAACCATTATCTAACAGATACTGATGCATTCTTCATCAAGACTGACGCTCCTAATGGTATGAAGCATTTCGTAAGATCACCTATGTCAACTGGCATGGAAGGTGACTTCGAAACAGGAAACGTTAGATACAAAGCAAGAGAAAGATATTCTTTCGGCTTTAGTGACTGGCGTGGAATGTATGGTTCACCAGGAGCTTAATCCTTTCGGGGTGGGTGTTTAAATACACCATTAAGGGGAACTATATAGTTCCCCTTTCTTTTTTACCTTTCCTACTTTACAATAAACTAAACCGAGGTAACTCGTTGCACCAACTGACTCGGCAGACTTACTCCAAGATGGGGCAACATATTTAGTTAGGAGACAATAATGGCTAAATCAACTTTTTCAGGTCCAGTCAAATCATTGGCAGGATTTATTTCAGCAGGGGTTAATAACTCTGTTTCTTTAACCGCAGATACTACTTTAACAGTAGATGCACATGCAGGAAAAATCTTGTTGTGTAATGATGCAGATGGTAAATTTACTTTACCTTCTATCTCATCAGCAACTCCAAGCGATCCTACAGACCCTAACCAAGCTAACAACATTGGTGCTTCTTTCTATTTTGTAATAGAAACAGCAGCAACAGACTTAGATATTAAAACTGATGGTACCGACAAATTTGAAGGTGCTGTATTAGTAGCTGTAGACGATGGAGCTAAGAAAGCTTTTGTTCCAGCAGCATCTAACGATGTTATGACTATGAATGGTTCAACTAAGGGTGGTATTGCAGGAAGTGTTGTACGAGTTACAGCTATCGATGCAGCTACTTACCTTGTTCACGATTCATTATTAATTGGTTCAGGAACTATAGTTACACCATTTGCTGACGCTTAATTTTAGGAGCTAATTATGGCAGATGCAGTAACTTCAACAACTCTGTTAGACAGTGATAGGCTTGCTATTATTCAGTTGACTAATACATCTGATGGTACAGGTGAGTCAGCAGTCGTAAAAGTAGATGTTAGTGCTTTACAGCCTAACAACTTTGGCAAAGCATGTACTGGTGTTCGTCTTGCAAAAATTGTTTACTCAACCTTTGGTATGAGTGCAAAACTTTTGTGGGATGCAACCACCGATACTATTTGCTGGGACTTAAACGAAAACTATACTGATTCAGAAGACTTTACAGAGTTTGGTGGAATAGTAAACACAGCAGGAACGGGTAAAACAGGAGACATAAAATTGACTACGACTGGTCACGCAAGTGGCGATTCGTATGTAATAGTGTTAACTGTGATTAAAGACTACGCTGCTTAAATTCTTGTAGCAGTGCGTTAAGTGCTGCTACATTTTTATTATGGTAGTAAAAAGAAAAGCAAAACCTATACGCAAAACAACCAAGGGCAAAGGCGCTAACTATAGGCCTACTAAGTCTGGGGCTGGTATGACTGCTAAAGGTATTAGAGCTTATCGAAAAGCTAATCCGGGATCTAAGCTCAAAAAAGCAGTAACGGGAAGCGTTAAGAAAGGAAGCACAGCAGCTAAAAGACGTAAATCTTATTGTGCAAGATCAGCAGGTCAGCTTAAACGTAGTTCAGCTAAAACAAGAAATGATCCTAACTCAAGAATACGTCAAGCAAGACGAAGGTGGAAATGTTAAATGGCTAAAGCAAAAAGTGGTGGAAAGATATGCCCAAAAGGAAAGGCCTGGGCTAAGAGAACCTTTGATACATATCCTAGCGCATATGCAAATATGGCTGCATCTAAATATTGCAAAGATCCAAACTATGCTAAAGGATCTAAAAAGAAAGTAAAAAAAATGAAAGACGGTGGTCTTGTAGGTGGCGGCAGACAGGCTCGTCAAAATAGACAAGTATTATAATGGGCCAGCTAAAGGAATGGCGTAATCAAAATTGGGTTCGCATAGGATCTGATGGATCTATTAAAGGACCTTGTGGTACAAGTAAGGATAAAAAAAATCCAGATCGTTGTTTGCCAATGTCAAAAGCTAAAAGTCTTTCAAAAGCAGAAAGATCGTCTACAGCAAAAAAGAAAAAATCAGCAGGAAAGAAAGGTAAGACTGTTGTAGCAAATACTCCAAAAGCAAAAGTTAGATTAAAAAATGGCGGAGAAGTAAGGAGAATTGCTAGAGGTTGTGGTAAAGTAATGCCTAATAGAAGGAAGAGAACTAAATTTTCTTAGAGGAAGAGATTGGCTTATTTATATAGCAATGTCCCGCATTTTAAATGTTGGGTAAGGAGAGAATATACACACAACCATGAGAAGTATCATGGTGAATTTTTACATGCAATGGCTGTTGGTGTTACCACTATGCCAAATCGTTGCCTGGGTTTTCATTTAATATTTACCGGCGTAGAAGCTGAAGGCGAACCTGAAGATACAGTTCATGGTGGAGCTATGTGGGCAAGGATGCCTATTACAGCTTTAGTTGGAGATACTCCTTTTGAAGAATGGCCTGAGCCTATGGCAGTACATGATGCTCAACCATGGGATTGTTCATCGCATCATAATTCAGTTTATGTTATTAATAGAGCAACTCCTTGTCCTTGGTTAGCAAAAATAGACGGAGAAATTTTTCCAGCAAAATATTACTTTACAGTTGATTATGCTGAAAGCGAAATAGCAGATCATCCAGCTCAACATAAAAGCAGTCATGTTTTAGAGCTACTTGATGCAGGAGAATGGACTGGAAATATTGTAGCTTTACCTAACAACAGAGTTCGTGCTACTCATCCGGCTTGGTTTCAGGTTGGAGAGGGAGCGCCTGATTTTAGACCATCTCAACATATACATTACTCTAAATCTGATTTAGACTATACATTGGATGTAAATCGAGTTTTCGATAATTTATACAACGAGGATTAGCAATGGCCCTGTCAGGCAGCACAAACTTTGAACCAAACGTAGCTGAGTTCGTAGAGGAAGCATTTGAAAGATGCGGCCTAGAACTTAGAACTGGTTATGATTTAAAAACTGCAAGACGGTCTATTAATCTTATGCTTGCTGAATGGGCTAACCGTGGTCTTAATCAGTGGACTATAGAACAAGCAACCCAAACAGTTACTGAAGGCCAAAATGATTACACATTGAACGCTAATGTGATTGATATATTAGATTGTTCAATAAGAAGAAACACCGATGGAACTGATTTAGATCTTCAAATGTCTATGATTAGCAGAAGTGAATATTTAAACATTCCAACCAAATCAACCAAGTCTAGACCCTCTCAATTTTTTCTAGATAAACTTACCACACCTATTTTAAAAATATGGCCAGCTCCAGAAAACTCTACTGACGTATTAGTTTTTAACAAGCTTGTAAGAATGGATGATGCTGATGCCGGGACTAACACCATGGATATGCCTTTTAGATTTTATCCCTGTTTTGCAGCTGGACTTGCATATTACATTGCAATCAAGAAAGCTCCTGACAGAGTTGTTATGTTAAAACAAATGTACGAAGAAGAGTTTGAAAGAGCTTTATCACAGGACGAAGATCGAGCTTCATTTAGAATAGCTCCCTACAAACCAGGCTTCTAACCATGGCATACGCTACAGGTAAGTATGCAATCGCACAATGCGATAGATGTTCTTTTGAGTATCCTCTCAATCAATTAAAAAAAGAATGGAATGGTCTCAAGACTTGTCCAGAGTGCTGGGAACCTAAACATCCTCAGCTAGAGCCGCTTCCTCATGTAATGGATCCAGAGGCTTTATATGAGCCTAGACCAAACACTGATAAAGAAGTGGGTGAAGGATATGTAGTTGTTATCTATACAAATATTTATGAACAACATTACATGAGCTCAGATATTGTAGGATCAAACTTTTTGGTTCCACAATCAACAGGAGACATTGGAACTATAACTGTCAGCACAGATGGATCAGTATCGCCAAGCCCAAGTCCTACTCCGAGCCCAACCCCATCTCCATCTACAACAACTTATACTGTTACAGTAGCAGATTACTTGGGATCAAATTATTTTTATATAGATGGAGCTAGAACTCCTACTTTATCTTTAACAGAAGGACAAATATATAAATTTGATCAATCTGACAGCACAAACAGCAACCACCCATTAAGAATTTCTACAACCTCAAATGGAACTCATGCTGGTGGATCTGAGTATACAACAGGCGTTACAACAAGCGGAACTCCCGGAAGTTCAGGAGCATATACTCAGATAGAAGTTGCATCAGGAGCACCTACGCTTTATTATTACTGTAGCAATCACTCAGGCATGGGTGGCCAATTAAATACTTAATATGAGCAGTCCTTTAACATTATCAGAATTAAAAACGTTAATTCAAAACTATGTGCAAAATAGTGAAACTACTTTTGTTAATACTCTTGATGACATAATTAAAAATACAGAAGAAAGAATATTTGAATTAGTTCAGTTTGATTATTTTAGAAGAAACGTACAAGGATCCATGAGCGCTGGATCTAGATTTTTAACAGCTCCAGATGATTTTGAATTATCTTTTTCTTTATCTGTTATTGATGCCAATGGAGACTATCATTATCTAGATAAAAAACATCCCAGTTTTATGCAAGAATACGCACCAGATCCAACAGACTCAGGAGCAAGAGGCCTTCCTTTGTATTATGGTGACTTTGATAAAAACTTAAATACTGGAACAGAAGAAACAAGTTTAATTATTGCTCCAGTTCCAGACCAAAACTATACAACTGAACTTCATTATTTATATAAACCCAATTCTTTGGTTACAGACACAACTGGAACTTGGATGTCTGATCATGCTAGAAATGGATTGTTGTATGGCTGCTTAGTAGAAGCCTATATATTTATGAAAGGCGATGCTGATATGATGGGTTTATACGAAAACAGATTTCAACAAGAAATGGCTAGGCTGAAAAACAAAGCTGAAGCACGAGGAAGGAGAGACGAATACAGATACGATTCGCTTAGAACAACGGTTACATAAAGGAGAGAGAGAAAATGAAACCAATCAAGAAGCTTGAAGGTAAAACTGTGGCTATTGTCGGCATGGGCAGTAGTTGGTTCGATTATAATTTAGCAAAATCACACGGTGCACACTTTGATGAAGTGTGGGCTATCAATTCAGTAGCATCAGTTATATTTCATGACAGAGTATTTATGATGGATCCAGCGTCTAGATTCTTAGATACTGATGATGCCGGGGGACAAACTGATAGTATGTCTAAACTTCTTACAGAACACGAAGGCCCGGTTTATACATGTGAGTTAGATGATCGTTGTCCTGGCCTGGTTGAATATCCTATTCAAGAAGTATTAAGTGCATGTGGTTGTAATTATTTAAACAACACAGTTTCTTATGCAGTAGCATTTGCTGTTTGGAATAAAGTTGCAAAAATAAAATTATTTGGAATTGATTTTAGTTATAAAGGTAATTTACATTTTGCTGAATCAGGCAGAGCATCTGTAGAGTTTTGGTTAAGCAAAGCTATGAACCAAGGCATTCAAGTTGAGGTTGCGCATACAAGTTATTTGCTTGACACAGCAGTTCCCGCAGATGAAAAGCTTTATGGTTATCATAGGCTAGATGATCCTTTGGTTGTTATTACAGATGAGAATGGAATATTGATTGCTAAAAAAAGAAGTCAAGTTGTTCAATACAAACAAGAACAAGAGCCTGTTTTGATGGACAGGAATGACAGCCACCTTAAAAAAAATAAAGTAGGAGAGCCTAACAAATGGTAATGAGTTATAAAGCTGGTCCAGAGCTAGGAGTAATAGAGGTTCATACAACAGATGAAGGAGGACACTCTACTGAGTTTTGGGCAAAGCGTTGTATAGAAAAAATGATTCATGTTAGTGATGATGCGCCTGAAGAAATAAAAAAACAGGTTCAGACCTACAAAGACAATATAGAAAAACTTATTGAACTATATATGCAAAATGCTATAAAATCTGATAGGATTACAATTAATAATCAATTAGATAAAGCAGGCTTAAAAGAGGCTGCCGATTTAATTAGGAAACTATAATATTATGGCAATTACATCAACACTTACAACCAGCTTTAAAAAAGAGCTTCTTCTTGGCAATCATAATTTTGCTACCAATGGAGATGCGTTTAAATTAGCTTTGTATACTTCATCAGCTACTTTAGGAGCTACCACAACTTCTTTTACCACTACAGGTCAAGCATCTGGTACTAACTATTCTTCAGGTGGAGGAACTTTAACTAAAGTTGCACCTACAAGTTCTGGTACTACAGCTTTTACTGATTTTGGTGATTTGACTTTTAGTACCGCTACTATTACTGCTAGAGGGTGTATGATTTATAACAGCTCTGACAGTAATAAATCAGTAGCAACAATTGACTTTGGTGGCGATAAAACATCTACCGCTGGAGACTTCACTATTGTATTCCCAGCAGCAGCAGCTTCTACAGCGATTATAAGAATCGCCTAGCCTTAAATGGCTATCATTAACGGTTGGGGTCGAGGCACCTGGGGGCAATTAACCTGGGGCGAACCCATTCCCGTTACCCTTTCAGCGCCTTCAGCGGCAACATCTGCTTTAGGTACTGTATCCGTTGTAGCTAAAGCAAAAGTATTACCTAGCGGTCTATCAGCAACAGCTACTAATGGCGGTCTTGCAGTAGAAGCGGGCGGTCAAATCGGAGTTAATGGATTTGCTGGCGTATCAGCGGTTGGAACCCCGACAACTGTATCTACTAACAATATTAGCGTAAGTGGGCTAGCGGCCACATCTGCTCTAGGTGCGCCTGGAGTAAACGGTCAAGCTGTAGCATCAGTTGCAGGACTAACATCAACTCTTGGCTCAGTATCAGTAGATGTAGATGGTGAGGCTAATGTTGCAGTTACAGGCGTAGCAGGAACAAGTGCTATAGGAACAGCTAGCACCATTACAGATAATAGATTTAATGTTAATGATCTTGTTGCTCAAATGAATGGATCTGATCCGTTTGTTAATCCAACGGTAGCAGCCAAAGCAAATATTTCTATTACAGGCGTATCAGCTACAGGAGAACTAGGCCATATATTTAAATGGCAAGATATTGACGAATCCCAGACGCCTAATTGGACAGACGTAGCTGCATAATTTAATATACAATAAGCAATTTAAAATGGCATAATAAATGCTCAGAGGTAAGAAATGGCAACTTATGTAAATAATTTAAGACTCAAAGAAATCGCTACAGGTGACGAAAGCGGAACTTGGGGTACTTCTACAAATACCAACTTAGAATTAATTGGTGAAGCTCTCGGTATAGGTACTGAAGCTATTACCACCAACGCAGATACTCATACAACTACAGTCGCAGATGGATCAGCAGATGCTGGTCGAGCCATGTATCTTAAATATACAGGCACGTTAGATTCAGCTTGTACGATTACGATTGGTCCAAATACTATGAAGCGAGTTCAAATAATTGAAAACGCTACGAGTGGATCTCAAAATATTATTATTTCACAAGGCTCAGGAGCTAACGTAACTATTGCTGCTGGCAAGGTGGCTATAGTTCAATTAGACGGAGCAGGTGCGGGAGCAGCAGTTTTAGATGTGCTTACCGATTTACAACTTTCCGACAGTTTAACTTTAAATGGCCCAACGCTAACGATAGGTGATGCAACAGCCGAAGATACTAAAATAGTATTTGACGGTAATGCTCAAGACTACTATGTAGGACTTGATGATAGTGCTGATGATTTGGTTATAGGTCTTGGTTCAGCAGTAGGTACAACTCCTGGTATTTCAATAGATGAAAACCAGTTTGTTACTATGCCTAAAAAAGTTACAGCTTCTACTTCAGCTAATATTAGCCAAGTAGCTATTACCTCAAGCTCTAATGCAGTAGCTTGGGACGCAAGAGCTGCCGCAAACGCATATCATGTTACAACTGAGAACACCACGTTTTCGGCCCCCAGTAATGCTGTAGAAGGTGCAATTATTTCTGTAGAAATAGCACAAGGCGGTACAGCCAGAACAATCGCTTGGAATACTGTCTTTGAATTTGCTGCCAGCACAGCTCCCACGATTACAGCTACAGCCAACAAAACAGACATTCTATCATTTAGATACAACGGATCAGTTTGGCAAGAAATCGGTAGAGTTCAAAATCTAGCACAAACCTAATATGGAAACGCTACAGCGTACAGCAAATAGAGGAAGCCTATCTACTGGGTATGAGATTGATAACTCTTGTAAGTTTGAAGCGTCTAATGATGAAGCCATAGTTACTACTAACCAAGCTTCAGGTAACCAAAGAACTATGACATTTAGTGCTTGGATTAAAAGAACCAATGCTATCACTTCTGTAGCAGAGTATATTTTTGGTGCAGGCGAAACAGTCATGAGATTCAATACCTCTGAAGCGTTACAACTTTACACAACAAGCTCAACATATTTAGAAACAACTCAAGTTTTTAGAGACACAGCAGCTTGGTATCATTTAGTATGGATTATGGACACAACAGACTCCACAGAAGCAGATAGAAATAGAATTTATGTAAATGGCAGTAGGGTTACATCTTTCAGTAACGCATCCTATCCAACACAAAATACTGATTTAAACTTAGGTGGTCAAGGAACAAGTTCAAACTGGCTACAACTTGGAAGATGGTATGCTGGTGGTAGAGAATTTAATGGCTATATGGCAGAAGTTCATTATCTAAACGGAACAGTTGCAGAACCATCAAATTTTGGTGAAACTGATTCTGATAGTGGTATTTGGATTCCTAAAGAATATACAGGTGGCAATTATGGAACTCAAGGGTTTTACTATAAGTTTGACGATTCTTCAAACATGGGAAAAGACTCAAGTGGTGAGGGGCATGATGCCAATAGTTTAGCTAACATCACAGCAGCCGACCAATCAACTGACACACCTACTAATAATTTTACTACTTGGAACACAATAAGAAGATACAATCAAGGCACTACACTTATTAAAGATGGCGGAACTGTAGTAGAGAATAATTTTTCAGGCGGTTTCAGTTCTGTAAATAATAATATAAGGTTAGGAAAGGGTAAGTGGTACGCCGAATTTGAAGTTTTAGAAAGTGGTAATTATTTGATGAATGGAAATGTAGATGCTGATTATATTGATGAAAGCCTTAATGGTGATTTTTACTTAGGTTCATTATCTAATAAAAAAGCGGGAGCAGGATACTACTCATCAGGAACTACTGGCAATGATGCTATTTACTACGAAGGAACTTATACAAGTTCAGGTGTTACAACTTCAGCAGGAGATGTGATAAGCGTTGCTATGGATTGTGATAACAATAAAGTTCATTTTGCTGTAAATGGAAGTTGGACAAATAGTAGCGACCCTGCCAATAATACCAATGGTTTTGCAATGACTGATGCTGAACAATATTTTGCTTTGGCTTCTATTGGGGATAAAGACTTTAAATCTAACTTTGGTGGTTATACAGCAGATACAATCTCAAGTGCAGCGACAGATGCCAATGGCTACGGAACTTTTGAATATGCACCACCATCAGGCTTTTACTCTTGCTGCACGAAAAATCTTGCAGAATACGGATAATTAATTATGGCTTATACAACAATAGATGATCCATCAGCACATTTTCAAGTTTTTACTTATACAGGTAATGGTTCACATCCTAGAAACTTAACAAATGATGGTAACAGCGATTTAAAACCTGACTTAATATGGACTAAAAATTTAACAGACGATGGTACCAACCATGTATTAGCTAATTCAACAATGGGTTTTGATGCTCCTAATTCACCAAGTGCAGGAGGACAACTAGCCACTGATTCAAGTGGTGGTGTAAATACTCCAAATGCAACTTATGGTTATGTATCTGCAGCTTTGACAGATGGTTTTACAGCAGCAGCAGGTGGAACTAATGGTGATACTTGCAATGCAAATGCTAAAGAATTTGTAGCATGGCAATGGAAAGCTAATGGTGGCACAACTTCTAGTAATACAGATGGTAATATTACTGCAACAGTACAAGCAAATCCTAGTGCAGGATTTAGCATTGTATTTTATACAGGTAATGGAACACAAACAGGAAAAACAGTAGGGCATGGCTTGGGTGCTGTTCCCAAAATGATTATCTCTAAAGATAGAGATGGAACATCCAATGTACCAACTTGGCGTTGTTATCACGAAGCAATTGGTAATACTAAATATTTACAAATGCCCCAAAATGATGCAGCATCAACTTTTAATGATTGGGATGATACAACTCCAACATCTTCAGTTTACTCAGTAGGTGGTGCAGGTGGTTATACTCCAACAAATACAAATAATACAGAATATATAGCTTATGTTTTTGCAGAGGTACAAGGTTTTAGTAGAATTGGAACTTATCCAGGAAACAATAATGCAAATGGTCCATTTGTTTATTGTGGATTTAGACCTGCTTGGATACTTATTAAAAAAACAAGTTCTGCAGGAGATTGGAGATGTTGGGATTTTAGAAGAGGGGTAAATGGTGCAACAAACAGAATACGATTAAATGCTACAGATAACCAAGATGCTGGTGCTGACCATCTTGAAATTTTAAGTAATGGATTTAAATTAAGAAGCACAAGTTCTTCTTCAAATAGTAGTGGAGATTTTATATTTCTTGCATTTGCGGAAAATCCATTTGTAACATCAACAGGTATACCAACAACAGCTAGGTAAAATAATTAATTTGAGGTAAAATAAAATTATGTGGGCATCAGTAGATACAAGCGATAACGTAACCAAGGTTTATACAAGACCAACAGCCATTACTTATGGGGATGTAAATTATCCGCAAAATGTAATGTCTTCTTGGTCAAATGCTGAATTAGCAACGATAGGAGTTTACCCAGTTTTTGAGGATACAAGCAATTACCAAGACCCTGCTTACTATATCAATACAGACGAAACTTTTACTTATTACGATAGCGTAAGTGTAAGCGGTATAACGTATACAAAAACAGTCGTAGGAGCTTACGGAACAGCAACGCCTAAACCTTTAAATGACACAACAACAACCGATCCTGCTACTGGTGAAACAACAACAAGCCCAGGCTTAAAATCAAACGCTATTACAACTCAACAAAATCAAGCTTATGGCTTATTACAACCTAGTGATTGGTATGTGGTGCGTAAGTCTGAAAATGGCGTAGCTATACCTACTGACTGGGATAACTGGAGGGAGTCAATAAGGACTACTTGCCAAAGCCAAGTAACGATGATTAACGCTTGTACAACGGTTCCTCAGCTACAGGCTTTGTATGTGTATAACGATGCAACGCCACCAGTTAGACCGTTACCTGAGTTCCCACCTTCACCTGACGAATCTTCATAGGAGTAAATTATGGATATATTAATACCATTAGCAATAGTAGTAGTAGTTTTAGCTTGGTCTGTAAAAAGATTCAAACCTGAGATTTGGAATAAAGTTACATCTAAATTTAAGCGTTGAATGAGATTGTCAAAGCTATTGAAACCATAGGAATACCAGCAGCAGGAGCAGTTGGTTTAGGTTATTTAGTTTGGACTCTTTTTAAATCTCTTATAGCAGACATCCACAAAAAACTTGATACGCAACATGCCATGATAGTGGCTCTAATAGATCGTATCCGCCAAATGGATAACGATATGATTCGTATTGACGCTATGGTTAGAGCGGCCATGAATCTACCACCTGATGTAAATCGTATAGCTAGATCTGACGGTAAAAAAGATACTAGAAAAGATTAGTTTTTTTAGTATATAATTCTTAAATGAACGCCAAATCAAGACCAACAACCGCAGATGTAGCTGCAAACTTGCACGCACATGAAGTAAAATGTGAAGAGCGTTGGAAGACTATATTTTCTGAAACTGCTGATATTAAAAGAGAAATGTCTGATATCAATCAAACTATGAAAATGGCCACTTTTGGAGTGTTTGGTTTTATAGGCGCTTTAATAATTGCTGTACTTTCAGGAATGTTTCCAGTTAGTTAATCGTATGTTTAACAGCAACGACAAGCTGTCTCCTCACTTTAGATTGCGTGAATTTGAAAAGTCTCAAATTGCAGATCGTTTCAAAATAGATAATACTGTTAAAGATGAAGAAGTTTACAACAAACTTATACTCTTATGTGAAAACGTACTGGAGCCTATACGCGTTCATTATGGCATACCTTTTTCTCCTAACAGTGGTTATAGGTGCCTTGATCTCAATAGAAGACTGGGAAGTTCAGACAAATCCCAACACACTAGAGGGCAGGCATGTGATATTGAGATCCCAACCGTATCCAATTATGAGCTTGGGATATGGATCAGGGACAATGTGGAGTGCGATACTGTTCTCTTAGAGTTTTATCAAGAAGATGTACCATCAAGTGGATGGGTGCATGTTTCTTATATCAGCAAAGACAATAATAGGAATAGGGCATTAAAATTTGATGGTAACCATTACACTACATTATGAATATAGATGAGCAAATGAAACGGTCTCATACAATTGAGATCAATCATAACGAATCAAAAACTTGGTATAACTTAGCTGAGGGTTTTGATAAATGGCGAGTCTTTCCTAGATTGCTTATTACTTTATATGGTTATGCTTTTTATAGAACTATAGAATGGTTTATGACCTTGCCTGACCCAACCAACGCACAATCAGCATTTGTTTCTGTAATCGTAGGCGCAGGTGCAGCTTGGTTTGGTTTGTATGTTGGAGGTAGCGCAAGAAAATGATAGATAAATTAATTGGTCCAGTTAGTAATATCTTAGATAAGTTTGTTGCTGATAAAGATCTAAAACAAAAACTAGAACATGAATTATTAATATCTATTCAAGATGCTAATCTTGCTCAAATCAAAGTAAATCAACAAGAAGCAGCGCATAAATCTATATTTGTTGCTGGCTGGAGGCCTTTTATTGGTTGGGTATGCGGAGTATCTTTAGCTTATCACTTTATATTTGCACCGCTTATAGAATGGATTTTAGTTTTATCTGGTAATACTGTAGACTTGCCAGAGTTTGACTTCTCGCAACTGTCCACTATAGTAATGGGAATGCTTGGACTAGCGGGTGCTAGATCATATGAGAAAACAAAAGGCGTAAGTCGAGAAAAATAAAATAAAATGTCTGAGTCCTCTGCTAGAATATCATTAGCAGGAGAATATCTAGCGGCATCATACT
>Ga0208898_1001276_pt1 | contig 16996 bp, 27 predicted proteins | sample VirMetDEL_Mar_4_FD_184513 | JGI IMG/M metagenome (GOLD analysis project Ga0208898, IMG submission 184513) | Aqueous microbial communities from the Delaware River and Bay under freshwater to marine salinity gradient to study organic matter... | ecosystem: Environmental > Aquatic > Marine >...
TTACCTTTAGCCTCAACTGTTTCATCAGCTGCATACTCTAAAGGAGCATGATACATTGTTACTTCTGATCCATCTACAGGAACTTCTGCAACAGTCATATTTCTTACAAAGTAATCTCCATTGTCTAAAGCAGGTAGCTGATTAGCTTGTCTTGCTTCATTAACAGTTATAAACCCTGCATTGTAACCCTGCACTATTCTTGCCATTGTTGCATCCTCATCCTGACTTAAAGCCCTGACATCAGATAAATCATACTTAAAGCAGTAAGCAGGATTAGTTTCAAAATCCTCTAATAAAAGTTGTTTAGTGAACTCATTAGCAAAGTGATTCCACATAGGAATTAACTTCTGCTCAGTAAAAAACTCTCTTAATTCTTTTACATTAGAATATGTTGCTCTCTCTAGTCCTGCTCCTAGTCCTGCTAAGATTGCAGGAACACCTAACACAGCAGATATTCTCTCTTCATTAATATATCTAAGTTTCCCTAGTTCTAAATCTTTAGGAGTAAAAGAAAGAGTTTGAATATCTACTTCCCCACCAGAGATAACTAATGGTCTGCCTCTGTTCTCTCCACCAAATCTTCTACCAAATACCTCAGCTATATTCTCTGCCTCATCACTTGTCATTGATAAATCATTCTTTGGACTTATAACAACACTAGGCACACCTGTATTCTTAACTAATGCTGCACCCATCTGAGAAGCAGCAGCATCTCCTAAAATCTCAACCATAACTGATCTAAGTGGAGCTAATCCTCTTCTGTGGTTTCTAGGATCTATTCTCTCTCTAAGATGTATCATATCCTCTGGCATTATGTCTAAAGTGTTGCCTTTTTGTTTATATTGATACTTAGTAATTAACTTTTCATCATTACCTTTAACCTCAACCATATCTGGTAGTAAAGGGATAAGCTGTACTACTGCACCTGCATCATTCCTTAGTTTTAAGATAAAAGCATCTCCATACACAGCTACAGAAGTAACAATATAGTTATTCATTAAGTTAGCAGTCATATTTGGATTAGGATTTTCTAGTAGTACTGCAGCAGGATGATTCTCTACATACTCTTCTCCCTCTTGTGTTTTTAAATATACTTTAAGTGGTGGCTCACTAAATGCAGTACCAAGAACATTTAAACAGGCTAAAGCTGCTGAATTGCCCTCTGGACTCATCTGATTTACACCACTAAAGAAACCTGCATCAGAGTTAAAAGGAAAGACTACCTGTGATGTTGGAAAGTTGTTAAATGTTTTCTTTTCTGTATTGACTTCCTGTTGACTAAAAAAGCCTCTAATGTTGTCTGCTATTCCCAATTAGGTTACACTCCATGTTGTTTTTCTAACTATACCAAATCTAGCTGCATAAGCTAGAGCATCTACTTGATCATCATGAGATCCAGAAGATGGAAAGCTAGTTAATTCTCTTTCAAATTCTACTAACCATTTAGCATTTTTCAAAAAGTAGATAGTACCATTTTCACACCCTGCTGCTGCAGGAACTGCTCTTGCAGTCTTAGACTTATCTGCTTTTAAGTTTCTAATAGGCAAACCCTGCCTCCTAGCCATCTGGATAATACCCAAACCAAAACTAGCATCCTCTACACCTAACCAAGCCATGTTCCATTTATTTATCATTGATTCTATTTTAGGTAGTAGCTCTGGAGCTTCTAGTCTATCTCTGAATATATCCAATACTAAGAGTTTACCACTAGGAGTTGATCCTACTGCCATTATTACTGAGTAATCTGCTGTTTCCTTAATACTTAAAGCTGTATCCATTGTGCCAAAGATAGATAACTCACTATGTTTGACTACTTCATCTTGAAATACATATTCAGGATCATCCCCTGCAATAACATCATAATAAGCAAACCATTCTCTTTTAAACATATGCCCTACCTCTGTAAACTCTGCTAGAAACTCTTGAGCATACACTAATGAGCCTAATTCCTCTTTGGCTTGTGCTAACTCATCTTTATTAATTCTAGGACTATTCTCAGTAGGATAATGAAAGACTGCCCAATCTTTTCTCCTCTTAGCATTATCAAACAACTCATAAAACCAATTCATCCCATTAGGAGTAGAGATAAATAAAGCTTTACCTAAGCTATCAGATAATATTGGTCTAACTGTATCCCAAGTTTCTTTCTCTTGATAAGCAACCTCATCAAAGATAATTAAGCTGATACCACCTGCACCCCTAAGAGTTTCTGGCTTGTTAGCTGATTTAATCTGTATAGATCCACCATTCTTGAGAACTATTCTTTTCTCTACTTCTCTTGTTTCTGCATATTCCTCTGGTAGTTGTCTAACTAATGATTTAAGATTTAACCAACTTTCTAAAGCCTGTGGATATACAGGAAAGATTACCCATACTTTAAGTCCTTTAAGAGCTTGATCTACAGCAGCAACTAAAGAAAGAGTAGTTTTACCCCACCTCCTGCCACAAACAGCAATAATAAACCTTTTCTCTTCTAGTGCTTGTATTACTTCTATTTGTCCAGAATGCAAATCAGGTGGAGTTGCCTCAATAATCTGGCTCATCATCCTGCTCCCAATCCCACTTAAACTTAATCTGTGGATATTCAACCTGTGTTACTTGTACTTGTGGACTTCCTAAGCCATAAATCTGGCTAATCATCTTGTAGCAAACATCTAATATTCCCTTAAGTTCAGTAGGATTCATTGAAGCTAAATCTCTTTCATTTATTTCACTTATAATTCTAAATATTAAAGGCTTTAAGCTTTCAGCTAGATCTCTTGCAGTTTCCCCAACTTGTGCATAAACTTCCTGTACTATCTGCTCATTTAGCATCTTATTTATAGCTTTTACTCTATCAACCCATTGATTTTTGCTAGAGATTTGATAAATTCTTCTATCTGTAAGACTGAAATTATTGGAAACTTTTTTAAGTGTTCTACCTGCTCCAAGCCCTAAATAGTATTGAAACCTTTTAAAATCTACATTAGATTCACCTACCTGTTGTTGATTAGGTAGAGCTAAAGACATATCATCAATATAATCCATAAAAGCAGTATAACTTGTTAATTATTTATTTTTACAGTATTCACTACCATACTTACAGTTGCAAATCTGTGTAAATGATCCATCTTCTTTAAAAATTACTAAGCATTTAGTGGTCATGATTATTAGCCTCTAGCCAAGCAATTCTTTTACTTAAATCATCAAGTTGCCAAATATTTTGATTGACACTCTCTATCTGTGTTTGTACCCTAGTCAAAGAATCATTTAAATCTTGATATTCCCACTTCTCTAGTAGATAATATCTATCTAAATCAAAACCACTATCCCTTAAAGATTGCTCTGTATCAAACTTTAAATCATAGTAATTTTGTTCTAAGTTCATTAAATTAGTTTGTAATGCAGCCATTTCCTCATTAAATCTGCCCACATTTTGTGCTGCCATCTCTAATTGTTGTATTTTCTCATATAAAACAGCTATATCATTTTGTACATAGGTTGACTCTTTGAGGCTTGTAAACTCATATTCAATAGTATTCATCCTATCATCAATGCCTGTAAGAGTAGTTAAAACAGCATTAAGGGATTGTATTCCTGCACCAACAGAGGACATAAGAGCTATTCCTGTTACTACTAAACCTAGATTATCTTTTATTTTTTTTAACACTTAACCACATCACTACTAAAAATTCAATCATTAGCCACCAAGCTTAATAAGAACATCTGTTAAAGCAGAGTTTAGTTCTCTTTCCCTCATAGCTAAACCAACAATATTCTCTTCTAGTTTTTGTATTTGTACCATATACACAGCAACTTGTGACTGTAATTGATTAACTGTTTGAAACAACCAAGCTACAAGAGCAGCTAAACCACCTTGTAAAACTTGATTTAGGTTTACTGTTGCTTTCATTACATCATTATAGAGCCAATAACTAATATAAAAGTAGCTACTATCCCTAAAACCTTATAAAACTCTGATTTGTCCAATTTGTTTTCTAGTTTATCTTCTAGATCATCTAATTTATTTAGCACTAATTGGAGCATTTCTTTCTGTGTAAAACCATTGTCTGCCATAGTTCTAATTTACAGGAAAAATCAAATATTTTGAAATTTTTACTTTCTTTTTATTTTCCTCTATATAGTAGGAAATAGCACCATGTTTTGACTTAACTTTGAATAAAATCTTACCATATCTCCACAAAATTTCTTGTGTAGGTGGATCAATAAAATCTGTTGCTGCTTCTACAAATTGCACTTTCTGATTCTTTTTAAAATGGGGGATCATTTCTATAGTGCATTTTTTTTGCAACTTTCCTGTAAGTGTGTGGATCTAAAGCCCTGTGTAGCAATTCATCCTCTTCTGCTTTCTTGTTTATATAAAGTATATGCAATAAATAAATTAAGTGATCCAAATCCTCATCAATAATACTTGTAGTACCTGATTCATTAATAACATGAACATCAAATCTATCCCCATGATTCATAACAGCTTCAAATACTGTAGTAAAACCTCTAAGAAATAAACTAAAACTAATGCCACCTCTATTTCTACCAAATATAGGATGCTCAATAGTGCCATCAATAGGATTAATATTTTCTATCTTGTCAATTAATGTATTCTCTGAATTTATGTGCATAAGTATAGACAAATAACCATAATTTATATCATCTGCAGCATATTCCATTTTTTCCTCTTATGTTTTCTGCTCTGTTTCCCATTGGTATTCTGCCATTCCCTTGAAGCATAATTTCATAATGATTTTCTAAACAATCACAAAAATTATTGTCCAAAACTTCTTGATATATATAATCTATTTCTTTTATAGGTATTTTATATGATTTTTCTTTTGAATTTTGTACAATTCTATATTCATCTTTAATTTGATTGATATTAACACCAATAAACCTATTTGGAACACAATTAAGAAAAATTAATCCTGCTTTTGTTTTTTTTTCTGCAGCTCTTTTTTTTAGATTATTTATTTTACTAGCAGAAATCCATAAATTGCTTATAAAATCTTTGCTAAAATTATGCCAATAACCAACAACCTGTAACTCCATAAAATATAACTCATTATTAATTTTGCATACAAAGTCTTCTGCAAAATCCTCTTCATTTTTTACTATATCCCATCCATTAACTGTGCATACATCTTGCCAAAAAGGTCTAGCCTTTATAACATCATATAACTCATATTCATCCTCTACAAATACTCTTCTGTGGTTTTTATTAACTTGATCTGACATATCTTTCCCAACAATGTTTACTACTGTTCCAATGATGCCAACCATCATAAAAAGAAAGCCATCTAGCAGCTTTTATATTTGTTATTGGATCATACATATCTAAATCCTTATTATAGATATCTTTTTCTAGCCATCTTTCAGTTTTGTTATTAAATTGAAACAAACCCTGATCATAGCTTCCATCTCTGTTATAGCCTGTTGCATTAGCCCTGCCATCTGATTCACAAGACATAACAGCTAAAGCAAACAAAGTATCATCTCCAAAATGCTGTTCAGTTTTAAAATACCATTGTTTAACATCTTGTAAATGATTACAGAGAAAATAGTCATCTATAGATTGCTCAGTTATAACTGTTTGCAGAAATAAAGAGCAACCTATAAATAATTCAATCATTATAATTTTTTAAAGCAACTATTACAGATTACATAATCTTTACTATAAAAAGGAAAGATAAAAGATCTACCACACATAAAACACACAAAATTTCTAATTTCTTTAGGTGTTTTATTCCATTTAAAAATAAGATTTTTTAAATAGAAAAGAATGTTACTTAGCACTTATAATGCCCAATCTTTTATATATGCTTTGTGCATAAATGGAGATCCATCCTTTTTTAGCTTTGCATATTGTTTATTGGCACAGTTACAAATCTCAGTATAAATTAAAGCATTATATTGAGTCCTAAGTCTGTTAACAGCTTTTCTAAGAATGCCATTCTTGTTAAACTCTGGATCAAGAGAGCAGATAAAGCCCTCTAGTTCCAAAATGTACTGAATCTTTCTAAATTCTGATGGCTTATACTCTTGCTGTATATCCTCTAAAACAGATAAAGGTTTAATTCTACCAAATATACCTAACATTATGCACCACCAACCTGAATTTCAGTTGCTATATCCTGTATTTTATTTTTAACAGTTTGCATATTGTTTATATCTAACTGCTTTTCATTAATGCCAAGCTCTCCTAAAGCCTGTGCATACCAGTTAGCAGCATTAGTTTTATTCTCACTAGCAAGATCCATAGCAAAACTTTTCACATTGTTAATAACATGAGTTTGAGAAGTTGAAACATCAACATAATTAATATTTGCTTTCTCTAACTCTTGTTCAATAGATTTTTTTGGAGCTGCTTCTTTACTAGGAGCTATTCCAATCATCTCTTCTGCTGTGGTTGATTCAGAGAATACTACTCTAAGGCATCTGCCATTAGCTTTAGTACTTGCCATTTCAAACCAAGAGTTATGATCTGCTTTAGTTTGTCTTGCATAGCCTGTAGCTTTTGGCTCTGTATCTTCTTTGTTCTCATAGAAAGATGATTTAAAAATAACCCAATCATCCCCATTATCTACCATCTCTGCAACCAATCTGCAGTTTGGATATTCTTTATTCATTTTGCTGATAAGTTCATCAACAGTTGTATAGTCCTCTAAGAACTTTGGCATTGCCATTTATTTCCCCTTTCTAAACAATAACTTATTATTGTTAGTTTCTTTTATATTAATTTCAACTTGTAATAAGTCTATTAATCTTTTTATATCTTTCATACTGTAATGTACTGATATTTTTTTGGCTAACTGATGTATAGTTTTAGCATACATAACAACCATCATAATTCAGACATTTCATAGCCCTCATGTGTCCAACACTTTAAGCAGATAAAGTTTCCATCATCTGCAGGAGCATCAAAGTGATGTGTACCTGTAAACAAGTTGCACCAGTTTAGAACTTCCCCCTCTTTTAGTCTGGACTCAAAGTCTGTAACATCATACAGATTTTTCTTATTTTCTCTTAGTCTTTTATCATCTAGCTTTAAGCTAACATAAGCAATTGTCATTAATAGAGATATAACTCCATAGACAACAAAGCCTAGATAGATAATTTCTTGAATTAACATAATTAATTCCCCTTTCTTTGTTTATATATTATATTTAACATCCCATAAATTAATAACTTTAATTAATTTATTATTTGTGCAATCCCAAACCCTATAGCATTTTACATTATCAGAATGAGATTTTCTGATAATATTTTCTGATTTTTGAATAGCAATATAATCATCAACACAACCTAAATCAAAATCAACTATATCTTCTTTGTTATTTAGATTTTTTTTATAAGCAGATAATTTATACCTGGTTAATGTAGTAGTCATTTTATTCTCCCTTTGTATTTATTAGACCAATCTAATAAAAATTTGTCATACTGTCAAGGATCAAAAGAAATAATAGATTGCTCTTGAGCTCTTCAATAAGCTCAAGAGCTATCAGTTGATCTTAAGTAAGGTGTGGCTAGTGCTAACCCTGTGTCACTCCCTCCCAAAAACCAGAATGAACTCTATTTAGTGAACATTTTATATATGTGAAGTAATAGGCTCTAACCCTAGTTTATAATGGTCTAGCTAATCCACTTTGTTGATCTATTAATCAAATATTTTTTTCCTAGAGCTAGAAAAATATTTTGTATGTATTGAACACTATAAACAACTACTAGGACAATAATTTAAAAAGCAGATATAAATTATTTTCTGTTCCAAGCAGAAGTTATACTGGTATTGGCTCTAGTAGTTAAATCAAATATACTAACCCCTTTGTATATGTATGTAAGCCCTTACTAGAGCCATCTTTTACATAAAAAAAGAGGAGATACAAATCTCCTCTTTTTTATTTTCAGATCCTGAAAGATGCTATTGCTAGTAATCCCTCAAGTTCTAGTTATTGAATGATAACAATCTACTTTAAGTTTAGCTTATTTTTTTCTTTGCATAGGTCTTTAAAACAGACATTACTGCAGCTCCACCACTTAATGCTGCAATCTCTAGGTTAGAAATATCAATACCTAAAGCAGGTGTTATAACTAATGCAGAAGCTGCTGCCTCTATAAAAGTCCATATACATCTCTCTAATAAGTCTTTTAATTCATCTGACATACTATTCCTCTTCTTTCATCTTTGCTTGTACTTTTTTAAACTGTGTGCATTTTTTATTAATGCAGACAAAAGCATTATTTATTAATTCTAATGATTCCATACAGGAATGACATTTTGATTTCATGTTATTATTGAGCTTGTAAGCCTTTTAGTATCCAAGTTTCTCTAAGAGCTTTGATTTCTGCTTTTAAATGTTTAATCTCATCTTTAATATCTTCTAAATCTTTTTTTAAGGGATCTACTAACACAAGATGTTCTTTATCTTTATTATCAGTCTGAGGTTTCTGTATATTAGTAATCCAATTTCTAAGAAAATCATCTGGACAATTTGTTGCTTTAAAAGAACTGTGAGGCTTAAGCTCTCCTCCTATCTCTTTCCATAATTGTTTTATTGTTTTTAGTGCTTTGCTACTAGGTGTATCATTTACTCCACCCAACCAACAAATAGAATAATATTGCTTATTCCCATCATTAGTTCCCTGTGATGCAGGTCTATTACCAAAACCCCTGCCAATATAAAGATTACCTGAATCTCCAACTAAGAAACTATAACCAATATCATTCCATCCTCTATCTACTTGATGAAATTTTTGTATGTTTTGTAGTTGTTGAATTTCCTCTAATTCATTTTCAGGAGCTGCAATAGCTGAATAATGAACTGCAAGTCCTTTTATGTCTATGTTGTGAGAGTAATTTTTCTTAGGTGGATAAGCACCCCATTGCTCTCTACTAATTTTATTCATATTTACCTTATAACTTTAATATAGTCCCATTTCTCTTCTCCTCCAATTACTAGAGTGAGCATTCCTGCCCTAGACTTATCTCCTTTAGTGTTTTCAAACCACTCAGAGCCTGAATCTAGTGTTGGAGCTTGTATTATAAGCCTATCTGAACTCTCATAAGCTAAGAAATAGTGATAATGCCCATGCAGTAAAATATCTGAATCAGCTATAGAATTTCTTGCAAAAGCTTGATCAGATAGCCATTTTCTTGATTTAGCCTGTGAATTTGCCCCTGATCTCATCTGATGCCCATGTAATATTGATAAAACAACACCAGATACATCAAAAGTTAAAGATAGTTCATTCTCTGGGATAATAAAATCTAATATATCTTTATATGCAGGAGCTTCTTTAAATATCTCTTGTAACTCCTCAGCTAACATTACATCCTTATTATCCCCAAAAGTTGTATAGGCTTTTCCATTCTGCCTTTTCTCTCCATGATTACCACCTGCAAAAGCAACTAATCCTCTTTTAAATAGAGGCATTACCTCTTTTATTAAGGTATAAATCATTCTCCTTGCTACTTTTTGTTGTTGTCTATCATCTAGCTCAGTCTGGAACTCTTGCATGGCATAATGTCCACTACAGCCCTCAACTAGATCCCCAAGCCCTGCAAACAGCACCTGATCTATAGTTTCATGCTTCTGTAACTCTTTAACCTGCTTTTTTATCTTAGGAATATAGCTCATAAATCTCTCTATAGATTCCTCAGTCCCACCCTTACCAATCTGAAAATCTGCAAGTGCTATTGTAAATGTTTTAGTGTTTTTAGTTACTTTTTGTTTAGGTAGAGGCTTTTTCTTACTAGCTAACTGTAAGAGCTTTTTAAAGTCCTCATCAGGCATATAGACTTCATTAGATACTATCTTAGCTTTAAAGTAATAGAGTCTTTCTATCTGCCCCATTCCTGCATTGACATCCCAAAACCTTATCTCAGCTGTATTCTCTAAAACTCTATAATTGCCTGCATCTACACCAAAATAAGATTCTAATTGTTCTTGCCAATCAACATTATTACTTGGCTGTGGCTTAGATACTATCTCTCCTGATTTAGTTTTTTCTGAGTAGTAAACACTAGGCTCAAAGCCTTTAGGATGATTAACTTTAGTTTTATTATGTGTAGGCTTTGTGGATCTTGTTTGTGCAAACTTATCTAATGAGTCCATACCTATAATCCTTAAAATATCTTCTTACTGTATTGTAATTAAGATGTTCAAACTCTTTGTGATTAAATACTAAATATTGAGCTGCAACAGTATCAGATATGTGTTTCTCTTCTGCTTCTTTAGCTATTTTAAGGAATATCTCTTTGGCTTTTTCATCTTTTAGGATGAAATTCCTATGAGAAAATTGCCCTGTGTGTTTATATCCCTGTTGTTGTGAAAATTGCTCTAAATCCATAGCCAACCTCCTATAAGTATAGATTAGCTGTAATCTATGACAATTTATGCAGGTTTTGGATTATCTGCTTTAACTTGTGCTATATGATCTGCCCAAAGAGTAGTGCCATTGACACCATCCCAATATTGCATATCTAGTTGATCTTGCACAGATCTATAAGCTTCTTGTCTAGCAGTTTTATAACCATTTTGTTGTTCATCAAACTTACTATTAGCACAATCAATAACCATCTGCTCAAAATCACTATCTGATATTGGCAATCTTTCATTATTAACCTGCTTATAGATACCATCTCCATCTCTAAGAGCTTGAAGTTCTGTTCTACATTCTGTTGTAAATTCTTCTAATGTCATATCTCTCCTATCTTACCATACTTTTACTTAGCTAAACCATATAAAGTGAATGTTCCACTTGCTATATTGCCTGTTGAAAATAGCATTGTTAAACCATTGTGTGCCTCTGCAACTGTATATACACCACCACCCTGTGAACCAATATTAAAGTTAGTATAAGCAATATCAGTTGCTTCAACAGTAATAAAACTGTACTCACTAGGATTGTTAAAGTTGTATAAGTAATAAATTGCATTTGCCATTTCTCCTGTTGAGTTACCTATGGCTCTATGGTTTAGCCAATAAGTTGCATTAGCACCTGAACTATTACCAAAAGTTGTTGTGCTATCTAAATTTTTATATGCATAATCATAGTTTGCAGTTGTTTGTGGTGTTCCTGAAACTGTAACTCTAGCTATAAATAATTTATTGTCATCTACAGGTTTAGCATTAGATACTCTAACCATATACACATCATAAGTGCTATCAATCCCAAGAAGTGAAACACTTGCTACTGCTGATGTAACTATTTCTTCATCTATTTTTATTAAGCTACCTGCCATTATTTAACTCCATATACATTTGCCTCAATAAAAACTGTAGTTCCTGCTGACCTAGTTAATCTCAAACCTGTATTTGATTGTGCTACTTTATGAACTCCAATCCCTTTTTTTCCAACAAGTCCACTAGAAACCATACCTGCACTTTGTGATTGCATAAATGTATAACTTCCACTATTAAAAGGATTATATACATATAAAGAAAATCCCATATCTACTTTTTGACCTGCAACTACATCTCCAAGAGTTCCCATATAAGATGTGTTTGTTGCCCTGTTTGCATCAGTAAAAGATGTATAACTTCTTAAATAATAATCTGCAAAATCCATATTAGAAACTACACCACTTCCACCACTATCTATTAATCTAACTAACAATGTTGAATTGCTATCAGATGTATGATTACCTGTTACATAATACACATCATAATCAGCACTAAAACAATCTGTAACATCTAAATTAGTAACAGAAGTTCCACTAGCAGATTTTATAAATTCTAAATTTCCTGCCATAATCTAACTCTCTGCAATTCCATATAGGGATATATCAAAACCAGTAAAGGTATTTCCACCTGTTCCTGCTAAACACCTAATTCCATCAACTATACTTGCTTGTGGTAAAACACCACTTCCAAAAGTAAAAGTATTTTCTGTATGTCCACCTGTACAATGATGACTTAAAAAACTATATTTACTAGAGTTTCCTAAATTATATAAATATATATATCCATTTGTATTTCTAGTAGATGTTGCAGTATTTACTATGGTTATTTGCCCATTAGCTGTACTTTTACTTTCAGCAAAAGATCCTGCTGTACCACATATTTGCCTTGCAAATTGATAAACACTTGCAGTTTCTAAAACTCCACTTTCATAAAATTGTATTCTTAGATTAGAAAGTACATTAAATGTTATATTTGTTAATGTCATTAAATGAACATTGTAGTTACTTTCTTGTATTGAAGTAAAATCTACATAATTTACTGAAGTTGAATATGTTTGAGTTTCAATTAATTCTAATTTGCCTAAATCTGCAACTCCTCCAAGAAGTCCAAATCTAGCTGCACCTAAAGGCATAAGCTAACTCCTAACTAAAATTTTGTAGTGCATTAAGTAATGGTGTACCTGCATCTAAAAACAAAAATGTAACTAAGTCTATTGCACCTGATCCAGTTGACATTGTAAACCCTGCACCACCTGCTGTTTTTGCAGTTACATCTCCACCACCATTAACTGTTACTGCATTAATTGCAACTGTTCTATCTGTGCTATCTTGTGTAATTTGTAAAGTAAAAGTTGAAACACCACTTGTTGGAACATTAGTAAAATCTATGTCTGTAATGTTTTCTGTAAGAGTAATAGATCCTGTGTTTCCATTATCCATATCTATGGCTATAACACCTGATGAGCTTGTTACTGCAACATCTACCTCTGAATAGTCTTGTAAAGCTACTGAGGTAACTGTTGAATCTAAGTTAACTGTGACTGTTCCAGAAGTACCACCACCATTTAGGTTAGTTCCTGCTGTTACTCCCTCAATATCTCCTGCTTCTGCCCCTATCCAAGCTGAGCCATCCCATGCTTTTAAAAGATTATCTGTAGTGTCATAAAATATTGTTCCCTCAACCTTATTTGTTAGAGCTGCATTAGCTGCTGTTTCATCTACATAAATAAAGACTATTGAATCCTGAATATCTTGAAATCTAGCTTCTGTTACTAGATCTCCTGTTGTCCAATCAAACCATGCACCTGCTGCCATGTATTTTTCTCCTTAATTCTTTTTAAGTATAACTTAAGTTTGTGTCAATTCCTAACCTATTGACTCCTAAAATCCAAGCACCTGTTGCAGCAGGGGATAACCCAATCTGCCAATTCCAAGTCTTGTTTCTAGCATCTACTGTATGTTTTATTCTCTCTATAAAGAGATCATAAGTTTCTGTAGTTGCTGCTGTAGTGGTAACACTTGCTTCTACAAAGCTACCTAAATCTAATCCTAGTGCTTTAGCCCACAAACTAACATTTTCTCTAGGTGTAAAAGATAAAGACTCAATAATTGTCTGTGGTATGTCATTAGCCACAACAATCTGCTCTGCAATAGATAAAGCATCAGAATCCTGTGTATTTAAAGTTCCAGACTGTGTTAAAACATTAGAGCCAAATCTCTCTACTGAATCAGAACTTATAGCAACTTGAGTTGTGCCACCTGATCTTGTTCTCTGTACAGTATTAATAATCTTGTCATCATCATAAGAGGTAACAATATCAACATAGTTTAACTGCCCTACACCCTGCCCAAAAGAGGCTTCTGGTGTTGTTGTGTTAGTTAATCTATAGTTTCTATCTCTAAAAGTTGCATCTCCATTAGCACCTATAAAAAATGTTCCATTTTCTGCTAGTTCAACAGCTCTTAAAGCTGCTAATAGAGTATCTGTTTCTGATTGTACTTGCACTTCTAGTTGTCCTGTAGATATTGCCTGATTGCTATATCCAAAGCTATCAAGTATGTTTTTAACCCTTACAGAGCTTAATTCCTGTGCTTGTGTAAGTGTAAGCCTAGTTGTAGTACCTAGTTTAGAAATACCTAACTGCCACCCTAAGCCATCTAATGTAGCATTGTTAAGTAGTTTGAAAGCATCAACACATTTTAACTTAGTTTCTGAATCTGATCCTTGTGCAGGATAATTAACAGGAAAGCTTTCTACAAAGCCATGAAAGATGGTATATTCAACAGCATCATAAGTTGCTTTTATTCTTATTCTTTTTAGTGGCTGTATCTTAGTTCTATTATTTACAGCATCATAATAATAAGTGGATTGATTAGGACTAAATCTATTATCTGAGTTGTCTAAAACTATATTTACATTAGCAGGATTAAAATTAGATAAGTTAGTAGCTCTACCTCTAGTTATATTAAATCTTCTCAAATAAGGAGAAACATCAGTAAATGTTTGTGTGCTATCTAGTGGATTAGAGTCAAAAGCAATTTCAACTGTTAAATCAACATTAGAATCAAAAGCAACACTCATTAGCTTATTGCATAGCCTTTTTTGATTTTTCTTTGCTCTGTCACTTGTAAGAAGTCCTCTGCATTATCAGCTAAATCAACTGTTACTTTAATTTCTTGTTCTCTAAAAGCTCTTGTTATTGCTGCAGAATCTTCTCCTAAAAAACTAAAGCTACCACCTGTATCAATAGTTGATCTGCCACTACTAAACTGCCCCTGAAAACCACCTGTAGTTACTATTGGCTTAATCTTTGCTATTGCATCTCTTTCCTCAACTTCTTTTCTAGCTGCATCTATTTCTGCTTGTAATCCTGCATCAGGTATCATAAAACCTTCTGGTATTCCTGCATCTTCTAGTTGTTCATTAATAATGACTGATAAAGGCTTATTGTTAACTTTTTCTAATAAAGTAAGGTATTCACTATAGATATCATTAAAGATACTTGAATAACTAACTCCTAAGCTCTCTGCTAAAGCCTCTAATGTTTCTTGAAAATCATCTGTACTAAATAAATCTGTAACTTCTTGTAATTCATTTATAGCATCTATTTGCTCTTGAATAGCAGAATTGCTTTCATCTACTGCACTTTCCATCTCAGACTCAACCTCAGCTAAATTCTTTTTAGCATCTCTTAACTCTTCTGATTCTCTAGTAAGTTCAAATTCAACATCTTTTAATCTCTCTTGAGCTAAAGCAAGTTCCTCTGTTACATCTTTTCCCTGTTGTTGAAAGAATATTAACTCTGCTATTTCTTGTTGAAGTTGTTTTTTCTGTAAAGCCTCTTCTGCTGTAGATAGAGCTTCTTTTCTCTGTGCCTCTGCAACAGCATTGGTAGCTTCTTCAAGTTCATTATCTTGTTCTACAGTTTCTCCACTTTCTTTATTAATAATTCCATAAATTTTAGCTATTCTGTCCAAAGTAGGTAATAAATCTTTCTTAAAAGATTCTCCAAGTTTTTTGTTTTGAGGTATTAAGTTTCTGACAATAAATCTATTCTTTTCTATAGACTTATTAATTATTGCTTGTGTAGAAGCATAGTTAGATAATTGCTTAACAAGTTCTGCTGTTTCTTCCTTATCAGCTCTTCTTTCTCTTCCTAAACCTCTTAAACCAAGTATGCCATCTGTATATATTCTGTTTGTTTCTCTTAATTCTTTGTTAAACTCTTCATAGTCATCTGGTCTAAAGAAATCCATAAAACCATCAAAAGAATCTTTGCCTCTTTCAAAAGCTTCAACTGTTCCCTGTATTGTTAATCCTAAATTTCCAAACTTTGTTATTAAATCAGGTGTTGCAGCTTCTCTTAATGAATTAAAAACACCTAATAAATCAGCTGCAGCAGGAAGTAACTCTTCCCCTATTTCCTCTTGTAATTCAGTAGTAGCAGATCTAGCTATCAACATCTGAGCAGCAAACCCAGAAGCCTCTCTAGCTGCATTTCCCTGCTGTACAGAGGATCTTTCAAATATAAGAGCAGTTGTAGCTAATGCCTTTTCTTGTCTAGTAAGAGCATCAGCACTATCTTTTCCTGTTTGCTCAAAAGCCTTAGTTTGTACCTCAGCTTCTGTTATAGCTATACCATAAGTTTTTAGAGCTTCTCTCTCCCCTACTAGAGCTGATCTAAAAGCCTGTAATACAGGAGCTGCACCTGCTGTAATGTTGTTGAATGAGGCAATATCTCCTGCTAAATCAAATAGTTCTGATGATAAGTCTGCTGACTCTTCTTGTGTGAAACCTATACCTTGAGCAACTGAGCCAAAGACTGAGATAAGTTGTTGTGCTTCTGATGATGTTAAACCAAACAAATTAGCATTTTTACTTAGCTGATTGTTAAGTTTTTCAGAGGCATTACCAAAAGTAGTTCCAAAAGCTCCTGCAGCTTCTTGTGCTGATGATGCAGCTTGAATTGCAGAAATTGAAAAATCTCCTAATGCTTTAACTGCTAATAATGATGAGCCTACAATAGCTGTTTTACTAAGTCCAGACATACCTGCAGCAAACTTAGCATTTTCTTTAGTGCCTTTATCAACTTGCTTCTGAGTATTCTTTATCTTGTTAGATGTACTATCTAAAGCTCTTCCAACTTTATCTGCACCAATTAACTTGATGAACATTTCTAAAGTTGTTCTTGCCATCTTTTATCTCCTCAATTTAGATTTTGCTCTAGCCTCTGTTAAGGCTTTCTGCTCTTTTTTATTCTTATCTATGTAGTATAACTTCCAAGACTCAAATTCCTCAACACTCATACTTTTTCTAAGAGTATCAACAGTCATGCCTAAGTCCATAGCTAATCTAAATTCAAAAGCTAGTTCTGTATTATTCTGGAAACTGATCAGCTATATTAGCCTGATCCTCCTTAGTCCAAGCCATGCACCTATAAATCCCTATTAGGACTTTATCAACTATTGTTGGTGTTGCTTTAGAGTAAAACTCTTCTACTTGTTCTAATGTGTCAAATTCAGGATCTTTTAATCCTTTTTGCAGTAGATGCTTTTCAAAGAGTACCTCATCTCTAACACCATCAACCTCTGATAATTTATTAATCTCTACTGCATCAGCTTTAGTTAACCCTGTAACAATAACTGTTGCATCCCACTCAGGAAGTTCTACTTCTTTTATAGGGAGTGCAGGGGCATTAGATATATCATCTAGTTTAAGCCTCTTCATGATAACCTCTTTTCTGTTGTGAATTACTTAATGTTTATTTTAAGCAGTTCCCTCAGTTACATCTCCAGAAACTTGAAAAGCAGCTGTAAAAG
>Ga0208898_1001277_pt1 | contig 16988 bp, 18 predicted proteins | sample VirMetDEL_Mar_4_FD_184513 | JGI IMG/M metagenome (GOLD analysis project Ga0208898, IMG submission 184513) | Aqueous microbial communities from the Delaware River and Bay under freshwater to marine salinity gradient to study organic matter... | ecosystem: Environmental > Aquatic > Marine >...
CATTGACGAAACTGAATATTTTAATGATCATTCTTATGAAATATGAAAACTATGTCTATATGATTACCAGGCAGTTTTTCTGCCTGACTTAAAGTATCTTCTAAACTTTGAGTAGTACCAGTTATCAAATGTGTCACTGAAATGAGTGGCATGCTCTTGTGCTATTTTTAGACTTCTTTCACTGCTTTTGTCTTTCTTGAGGCCATCCTTAATTGGAGCCCGTTTAATAGAGATGATTAAATTTTTGCACCTAATCTGATGAAATCTAATTTTTGGGAGTGTAGGTACATCTTCTTTCATGGCCGCTGATAATAGCAAATGTTTATCTGCATGATTGGGGTCCAGGCCTTTAACCATGTTCACTGCTTTCCAACCTGCTTTGATAAGTCGTTCAATTATTTCATCATAATATGTCTTTTTACTGTCAGCTCGGCTGTTATTTCCATTTCTGTCACCATATACATAAACAACTTTATTATTGTGGCTTTTATACTTCTGACAGAAACGATCAACTAGCTCCAAAATAGTTCCATTTTTTACATACATGCTGTCTATACCTGCTGCTAATTTCCCTATTTCCTGGTATATAGTTAAACTGTTAAATCGTCCGAAGTCAAAACTTAAATCTATGGATATGTTAGGGTCATACATATCTACCAAAGTAGTATGTATTTTATCATTAAAGTTTGGGTAAAATCCATCAGGCAGCTGCTCTATATTTTCATTCATCACCTCTACCCTAAATTCCAAATCATCCATCTCAGCCTTGAGGTCTTTGATATATTGTTCTCCCAGTACATCAATGTTATCATAAGGAGTTGACTCAATGTAAAAATAATCAGGATCCTCTTTAGTCTTAAGTATCCACTTCCCCTCTTCCAGATATGGCATAGAGGTAACATTTAAAAACGATCTGTATAAGGGACATTGCTCATACATATACCTCCAATAAATTCGTGTACCTATTTCTGTTATCTCTCCATAAGTCACATCCTGCCAGGCATCCAGTTCATGCAGTACTGTTGCATGTCTATATCCTCGCATGGCTGGCCTTATGTTTTGTGTGAATCGTGATCTTTTAATAAATCCCATTTCATCACCGGCTCCCCATTGTAAGGATAGGCCACGGCCTGCTCGCTCAGCATATAGGCTAATTAGATAAACTACTGTGCCATTTGCAAAGCTGATAACATTATCATATTTCTTGACTTTACGGTATGGCTGATCGAATGTACTTGGGGGCTTTTTAAACAGCACAAAATCTTCATCCTCTTCCAATCCATATGCCTCCCACCTGGTGACGACTTCAGGAAGAGTACTACTTTTAAGTATTTCCATGGTTGGTGCCCAAAGTGCTCCAGATGATTTTGGCAGCAAATCTATGCAGTCATATGAGTAGTCTCCTATTACAACTGTCTTTCCGGAGCCCCTTCCTCCTACAAAAGACCGTTTTTTCTTGTCTGTAGCTAAAACGGACTCTTGCTTATTGTTTGTGTACAAATATTTAGTCTGCATACTCTTCCACCTCAATTGCTTCCAAAACTTTGGGATCAGTCGTTCTGACTACTCTCACCCGTTTTTTTACCCGTTGCTCATTCTCTTCTATTTTGTTGGCACCAGATACATCTATATAAAGCTTCATAATTCTGATCTGCTGGTCTAAATCGGCGCTGTCAAGCATCTTCATCAGGCGTTCAATAATGATGAATCTATGAGCCTTTGCTGTCATAAGATCTATTCTGCCAAAAAAGTCGAGCGACTTTTGGCCCCAGATGTAGGCATTGGGAATAGAGCAATTTAAAGATCGTGCAATTATTTTGTATGCTTCTGTAGTTGGGTATTTCTGCAGGACTGCTGCAGCTTGAGTAAGCTTGTTAAAAGTGGCTTCCTCATTTTTTGTCAGTGTATCTTTTGCCACGATCTTTTTGACAAGACCTTCCAACTCTTCAAAATCATACTTTCTGGCTGCTGCTCGTTTTGTCTTACGACTGTTCCTAGTCATCTTGTTAAGATCGGAAAACGAAGGGACTATATCAGGCATTTTGAGCTATTTTTAGATCGGCTATGACACGTTCTATCACAGAAGTAGCATGTGTAATCTGTTTCATCTTCTTTTTAGCACTTACCTTAGAAGTGGCCTTTTTATACGTGTCAATCCGATTGACATAATTGTTGTATTTGATATTAAGTCTATGCTTAAGACTTCCTAAATCAGGGATGGTCATTTCATAAAGATCATTTAGACGAAAATAGCCAATCTTTGCATCTTCAAAGATCACAGGATTGTCATCTTTAGGCTTCTCATTTTCCAGTTTCTTTAATTCCTCAATTTTAGTCTCAATGGGCTGCTGTTGTGCTACAATATCCAATATCTCTTCTACCAAATTTTTATTCTTTTCTATTTTTAGAGTATGCCCTCCGTGTTCTTCCGGGTGAAGTTTATTTGCTAGTATTGCTCTATTTTGGGCTAGTTGTCTATTTTGATTAATCAATACTTCTAAGTCATCACTCAGGCTTTCCGGAGCTTGCATAGGTACATGTATAGGAGCCTCAAAAGTCGATTTTGTAACTTTTTTTCGCGCCTCATTACTTGCATACTGTTTGATAGGTGGTTTGACCTCTTTTAATCCAAGTTTGTTGAGCTGGTGTTCCAGATGTCCCCAGTGCTTTGTCTGTGGATTGGCTTGGCCTCGACTAAGTAGCCTTCTGAGGTTGTTTTTGCCTCCATAGGTAATAAAAATATGAAGACCTTTGTCATATAGCTTTTGTGAGCGTGGAAAACGATGCTGCATCTCCTTATAAGCCAATAACTCTTTGTGTAATATGTTCATAGATTGTTTCTGTTAAATTCCACCTGTGCTTGATCGTTGTTGCCATGCCTGATATACCTCAGCATTCATCAATGCTTCTTTCTCACTCCATACGGTAATATACTTTTTGACCATCACAGCCTGCCTTAACATTTTAAGTTCTTCAATGATAGCATCATTGGAAGCTGTAGCATTTTGGGCATTGACAGCGGTGTCTGTTGGTGTGGTAGATCCTCCGACTGCAAATCCCCTTATTCGTACATTTTCTAACTGCTGTATAATAGGAGCATACTTGCCACTTGTTACCATCCAATTGGGAGCGACCCATTCTCTGCCCTTCTCTCCTATTACGCCAATAGCTCCTTGTGCTACATGACCACCAGGAGCAAAGGATTTTCTCTGCTGCAGGCGCTGGCCTTGATAGTAGTAATTATCACCTGATCTCTGTACAGTTGCTCCCCCTTCTTCAAATGCCTGGGCACTAATTGTCTGAATCTGTTTTGCACCTATAGCAGCAGCCAGGACCTGAAAAGGAATTGCAAGAGGATATCCAAGCTCAGCTCCTGTTCTAACAATAGATTCAGCAGTGTTGATGATTGTTTGGGTGATGGAAATAGCTTTTTGTTTCTTAGCAGCCTTCTCTTCTGCCGCTTGTTTCTGATCACTATACTTCTGCTCAATACGCCTCTTTTCAGCTTCGTTGTTTCCAACAGCATCTAGCTCTTTCTTTTTCTTTGCTTCTATTTTCGCCAGGTCAGCAGCTAGGGCTGCATCGTTTAGCTCTGCGACTTGATTTATAAACCTGCTTGCCTTTTCAAGCCCCTCTAATATTTTCCCCTCAGGATCTGGTTTATTTGCTTCAGCTTCTGCCTCAGCCTCTCCTTCTTTTTTGAGTCGGTTAAGGGTCGCCTCTAGTTTCAGCTTCTCTATTTGTTCCTTTGTCAGGACGCTATTTAGCCCGAACTTATTCTCTAGTTGTACTTTATCAAGGAGATAGTTCATTTCAATCTGAAGAAGATCAGATTTCAGGTCTTCCTGGACATCTTTCTCATCTTCTCCTGCCTCTAATCTTTTGACAGCCTCAGATGTACGGAGTGCCTGCTCCTCTTTCATCAATAGGTCAAGGCTTTTTAGCTCCCCCTCATACTGCTTTTTTGTAGCATCTGCCTGCTGTTTTCTTTGGGCCTTTTTGTCTTTTAGCTCATCCTCTGCTGCCTTCTTTTTGATCTGTTTTACCTTTTCTATGTATTGCTCTTCCAGCAGCTGCTGCTGTGTTGCTATTTGCTCTGTACTTCCTTTCAGTGCTGCCTTTTTCTGATCTGTCTGGAGTCTGGCTAAAGCAATCTCCTTATCAAAACCCTGCTGCATGACTTGAACTTTTAGATTACTGATTTCAGCTTCGACTTTTGCATATAATTCAGCTCTCTTTTTTTGTTCTGCTGCTGTCAGCTTTGCCTCTGCTGCCAAAGTTTTCTTTTGCTCCCTGAGTTTTGTCAGCCTCTCTATCTCAGCCTGCTTTTTAGCGTTTATCATCGTTTCAAGCTCCTGCTGCTTTGCAAAGGCTGCCCTCTCTGCTGCTACTTTCTCCTGTAGCTCCTTTTTCAAATCCTCGCTGCTTACTTCTACATTTATTTTAAAGTCTACATCTTCTATTTCTTTAAGTCCAAGTACTTTGTTTACTGCATTTACGGCATCTATCAGGCCATTGACAAAGTTTGAAATAGATCGCAGCGGCCCATTAAAAGACTCCACAATCTGAACTTTCATGATCTTAAAATTATCCTTTAGGTTTTTTACCCATCGGATAGCTACTGCGAGGCCTTGAAAGGTGAAAATTTTGATGATCTTCCAGGCCTTTGAGAATGAATTACCTACACCATCCATTTCTACAGATAGCTTTTCTTGCTCTGCTGTTACTTGTTTCTCTAGCTCCAGCTGCTCTATCTGTCTTTGGATGTAGATGTTTGATGTATCGACTACATCATCCATGCTGCCCTTAATTTGCTGAAGGCCTATGATGAACTCAGCCCCAACATCTTCACCAGGGCCTCCAAATAAGTTACTGATGATCACCTGAGCTTCTGAACTATCTGCTCCCAGCTCTCCCAGCTTTCCCCCTATTTGATTGAGTGCTTCTATGCTTGTTGTCTCGCCTGTCTTTATGCCTGAGACGATCTTATCGGTAAAATCAGTCCCTAGTGTCTGCTCTAGTGCTTCCCTTTGTCCCTTGCTTAGGTCTTTGATCCTTATATTAAACTCTTTGATCGCGTCAGGAATCTTATCCTGAAATGCCCCATCCACAATCCCGGAGCTGATAACAGCATAGGCTTCTTCCTGGTCGAGTCCTGCCTGTTTTAGTACAGGTCCATATTCCTTAATCTGCTCAAGGAACTCATCCCCCTGACTTCCTGTAGCTATCAGCCCCTTTTCTATCAGATCAAGTGTCTCAGTCATTTCAGACCCAAATACCTTTGCATTTGCTGCCCCTGTCTGTAGTACTGTATTAAACTCCTGATCAAATGTTTTGCTGATCGCTGTGATCTGAGAATTTACGTCACTAAGTGCCTGCCCTGTAAGGCCGGTAAACTTGTTGACTTCCTCCCTCATTTTCTGAAACTCCTCTGTAATTTTAAACAAAGCAGCTCCAGCGTTTACTATTGCTGTGATCGCACCTATCAAAAGTCCAATGGGCCCTAGTGCAGTTGTCACCCCGGCTCCTATTGTCTGAAAGAGGCCAGGTAAAGAACCCATTGCTCCCTTCATTTTACTGAATCCAGCAAAGCCTTTTGAAAACATATTGCCCTGCTCATCCCCGAGCCCTCTGGCTGCTTTTCGAGTTTTCCCTAATTCTTTCTCTAGCAGTTTTATCTCTTTTGCCTTTTTATTGAAGGCATCACTCCCTTGCTCAAGGTGCTTAATCTCGCCCCTTAGCTTTCGGTAAGCCTTTTCCATGTCACCCAGTGTCCTTTTTACCGGTTCACCGTTGATTTCTATCTCAATCTGTACCTTATCTTTTCTTACTATTCCTGCCATGAAACAAAAATCAATGGATTAAGCCCCAAAATATAGGACACAAAAAAACCGGTGATGTTTATCACCGGCTTCTACCAAATTTCAAAACCTCTTAAGCTACTTTCTTTCTTGATAATCAATGTATCAAAATTTAATACAAAAATCAATAATTGAAATATTTATAAATAAAAAAAGCCCACCCATAAAGGCAGGCATTGCTCTAATAATCATTATTGAGAATCGATACACTTACTATTCTTTGAAATTACAAATTTTGGTATTTATATCAAAATTTGACATGTGTAATGCTTTTGCTCTTTTTGAAATATTATGCATTAATGTTTCATAACGTTTTTTCTTCATTGTTACTTCCAAAAAATCAGATAAGATCAAAAACTTCAAGCTTACTATTTCTAGCTTTTTTTGTTGTATAAAAAGATGATCTTCTAACTGTTGGACAATAGAATCGAATGCTTGGTTCTCGTTTTGCATTGTAAATGAATTAAATTTTGATAGAAAAAAAATATAACTGCGGAATAAAAAGAAGAGGGACGTAAATTCCAATTACATTTTTTTTCCCTTTTTTCTTTTTGATTTGAAAAAAAACTTATGTTTAGGGGCTCTTATGTTTAACGACATAAAGCACGTATTGACTCTGGCTGTGACAGGCCAGGGTTTTTTTGTTTACAGATGCATGTCTCCTCCAAAAGCGTTCGCCTTAATTTCGGGCCCTAATTTTTCCGCAAAATATGCAGCTTGATTTTTAGATAGCCTTTCTATCAATCTATTGACTAGCTTATATATAGTTCGATTGTACCAAGCTCCTCGCCTTCTACGCTTATATTTAGGTGATGGTGTAGCAGCTATGATAGCTGAAGCAAATCTATCAAGCTTCTGGTCTTCTGTAAGGTGTTTTGCCTTTCCATCCTTATATCCAGGTACTTTTTTCATGTATTTTCTCCCTCGCCCCTTTGCCCATCTATTTATGAAGTTATCTGAAGTTGTAATAGGTCTTTTGGTCCAGTTCATAGATCTGGGTTTGATGTCTACCATCCGACTGGCATCATTAAAGCTAAGTTTGTAACCAGAAAAAGCAGAACCGGCTGCTTGATATATGTCATGTCTTAGATCATCAGCAGTACCCTCAGGGATATGTTTTATTCTTTTAGAAATAGCAGCCCTAAGTGTGGGATCTACATCTTCTCTGATCCAGCGAGAGATTTCGTGCTTTATAAACTTATTTTGTTCTGCAATGCTAATCATGTCAAGTTGTTTTCTGCAGCAGCTTTGATAGGGAATCTTTCCCCTATCCTAAGAGGAAGTACCAGCTTTTTAAGGACAGCCTGGTGGTGACTGTGGCGGTCTCTAAATTCATATACTGATGTCCAATCTAGTTTTAAAATATCAACCAGATCTATTATAAATTCCTGATTAATATGGCGTGTCGGATAGAGCAATGGCTCAAAGTCTTCATGCTGTTGAGCATAAAGGCCCTTTGTTCCTGTCCATTCCAAAGAAGGAGTGATTAGCTGTGTGCCTCCATAGTCTTTGCCTTTGCTGCTTCCCAATGGATATTCATCGCCATTGTCATTGTCCTGCAAGCCGTGGAAATATAAATACCTTGCATTGGCAGTAACCGGCTCAAGCCCTCCCACAGTAGTATGCCCCTGCTGCTTGATTGTTGGTGTGAGCCAATTTGTGTCATGCTCCGGATCCCTGGTAATCTTTTCAAAAAGTGGCCCTCTTTGTACTTCTATATGATGCTTTGTATTACCGGGATCTATGTCTTCAAATGCTGCGCCATCATCAAAAAATTTATCTTTGTCGTCTTTAGCGTAGCTGTATTTGACAGATTGGCTGTCTGCATAAGTGATTGTATAAGTAACTAGGCTTTTATTAGTCCAATCATTTTTTGTAGCAGTAATAGAGTCTTTCCTTTCTACAAAATCAATGGTCTCCAATACCGGATCTACAATGATGGCAAGATTAAATATTTCTGATAAATCCTTAAATAAATCAAGCAAAGTCATCTCCGAGGGTAGATGATTATTTAATGTAAATGAGTTGTCATAATATCCTACTAATCCTGTTGCTGATGATCCTACAATCCCCTCAAATAATCCCTCATTTATGAGAGGCACATTGTTTGAAATATGCATTGCCTCATATTTGGCAGTGCTTGTGAATGAGCTGACATCTCGGAGTCCTAGTTGAGACAGTCCCTGAGATACTAAGTATTTCACTGATACAAATGGTATGCATACACTATAGTAGGCACCATCAACTCCTGGGAAAGGTCCCTGATGCCCATTCCCTGGCTCGTAAGAATTTATAAAGCCACAATATTCATCACCTAGTACGTCACCAAAAAATAAAGGATTATATATAACTGGGAAAGTATAATCATAGGTGCCTACACTTGCTGCACTTACTGTATCCATGTGATTCAGCATAGCATTCTGCTTATTTTGATGGCTGCTCAAATAGCTCATCTTGTACCACTGAATGTCAGTGGCGCCAATATCATAAATCACCTGAAAGTCATCATCTGGGTCAATCGGACTTATCACCAGTTGCCAATGCGAGCCATTTGCCTGTGTGGTGGCTGTGGCATTGATGTTTGAATCAGCATTTATCTGGTCTTTTAGTTCATCTACCAATTCTTGCTTGGTGTTTCCCAATACACTGGTATAGGTATATAAAGTTTCGTTTATCTGGATGGCGATCACTTGAGTAGGCCCTGCATCTACTCTGATTTCAAATGTGCCACCAACAGTGCCTACTGTGGATATTGTACGTGTGCCTCCCAGGTTCATTCCTGCTAATTGTATAGTATTTACCTTATCAGAAAGCCAACTGGTATCTAAATTGAAGGCGACTGATATTTTTTCACTTGAAGGTGATACACTGATAACCTTGAGGGTCCCGGTTTTCCAAAATACACCACCTAAAAGCACTTCTACTTCTACCTCATTAGAATAAGATGTGATAGAGAGATGATCCCTGAATCCAAGTAGACGCCTATTTTTGGGATTTAAAGGCACAGAAAATGAAAGACTGTGAGAACCATATCCAATCTCCCTGCTAAAAAGAGGGTTGACCAAAGTTAGGCTAATCTGCATTCCGACTTCTACATCTAAATAATCGGTGCCTATTCTAAATGATATCATGTGCCATGCTGATAGTATGCTTCTTTATAAGAGAAGCTAAGTGAATTTAAAAACTCATTGTCTTTTAATATAAGGCTTTCCCCTTTTTTGATAGAAATAGGAACCCATTCTCCTTCTGCTTCTATGTTTGGCGTTGGGGAGTTTCCTACTCTCCAGGCAACTGTGGTTCTGAGTAGCTCCCGCAGCCACAGCTGACTTTCTTCTGATTGATGTCCAATAGGTTGAGTTACTTGCTCTTGGTGCCTGATACTATAGTCCATAATTGTTCTCTCCGGACTGATTCTAAATGGGTCAGATATGCGCTGTGCCTGCTGTCCGGTGATCATCATTTTGGTTTCACTTTTCCCTGATGTGATGATCGTATCAATGCCCCCATATGTATTTTCAAAACAAAAATATCTTGTCAATGGTGTGCATTCACAATCATCAAATCTATATTCCATCAGATCTGATATATCCGTATTCCCAGTCGTCTCTTCAATCCATATTTTGTAGCCTACCACACTTTCATCTGTAGGAGGCGTTATATTTTGCAGCCCTAGCATATTGTATCCAGCATGAAATTGAATCATGTCACCTGGTTGATATGCAATCTGTGGACCTGAAAAAACACTGCTTTCTGTGTCATCTGTATAGATGACGACAGCCTTCATTTGTGCTGTAGCAGCAGTGGCTGTGGTTGGTATGCCTAATGTAAGGTACTCCGGAGCGTGTGCTGTGGTTTGTTTGATTCGCGGCTGATTGGTGAGGAAGAGTTGACTATTAATCTGGTCTTCAATGCTCTGCCCTTTTTGTTCGCTCATTCCTGCCTTAATTACATGATAGCCTGAATAAGTGGTGGCCAGCTGATATATATTGTTGCCGCTTTCCTGAAATGAAATGCTGTATCTTTTGTTGATATCTGTAACAGTTCTGGCTGTGGTTGTAGATGGCTTTTCAGTTTTTGGCACAAGCGTAGCCAGTATGTCGGATATGTCAAATGATATGATATTGTCATCATCTGGCCTTTTCTCCAATGTCAAAAAATGTGTATATACATTAGAGTGGTGATAAGTCTCTTCAAATATTTTGCATGTCACCTTGTAGGCAGAGTCTGTGCGCCAGTTTCCGGTGGCAGCAAACTTCCATCCGATTGGGTTTCTGCTTGCAGACATTGTTGGGGGAATATTTATTTGTATTAATGGCATTATTTATACAGTTGATTGAATTCATGTTGGTCGGTCAAAATACTAATGACTGGAGGATCATTAAGAGCCTTTGACCTGATGTACAGATATTGTTCATCAGTTGTGGCTGTGACATTAGCAGCGCTGTCTTGATTAATTTGGTTGGCAATTCCTATCAGCATGTGTGATTGCTGACTTGTGTCGGTCCAATCATAATGGTATTCAGTCCCATCTATGGTAATACTGATCCTGGTTTCGCCAGTCACAAATTCAGGCATCCAGGTAGATACATGGTATCTGGTGGCATGGTCAGCAAGACAAAAGCTATCAGCAAATACGCTGATATATACAATAAATGACCATCCCCAGGCATTCTCACCTTCTCCTACCTGTGTCTGAGTGGCGCTAAGTCGAGGAAATTCAAAGCGTATTCTATTTTCCCTGTGTTCTTCTATCAAAAATCTAATAAAGTCCATCATGATCTGATGGGCTTCATTTAGTTGAGTCTCTTCCTTGTCGGTAGCTCCTCTGTCAGCATTTCCAGCTATCTCAATATGGAGGCTCCAATTAAATTGGATGTTATTGTGTCCAGTGTTTGAACTTCCTAGCCATTCAGCTTCTCTTACCCAAAAAAATGGATAGATAGGTTTACTGACGGCTTTATCTATTACTCTTTTACTTTCTCCCCAGATATAGCCTTCGTTAGCTATTCGTGCATCACCTTTCACATAATTGGTGACATATCCTCTGATGGATTGATATGATTTAAGATTAAGCATGTTTTTTCTTAATATTTTCTAATTCTTCCTGATGTCTCTTTTGCTCCAGTATCTTTCGAGTAGTATAGATACAGATGGTATGTAAGCTTTCTTGCTCTACTTCTTTTGCCTTACCATAGGTTCCAGTCTCAGCGATATTCATGACCATACCCAGCCACCCAAAATTAGGCCCTTTACTTTTTTCTCCTGAAAATATTATTTCATAGCGTTTGTGAATCATTAACTGAGCTCGCAGGCAAAAGTCATACACATTCCAAAGTATCCATTCTGGTGCTTTTTTAAACTTCTCAACATCAATTAAGTCTGGATTAAATTGTATTCGAGGTTGCCCATTATAATTAATTTGAGTTCGTTCTTTTTTTGATTTTAATGGCCTGCATATCAAAGCAGTCAAACCATATATAGCTTCAGCGTCTCCTTCTGCCACCATATCCAAATACATATTGATGTATGCAAATTCATTTACTGTCACATCATCCATATTAGGTAAAGGAAGTATATAGGTCGTTTTTTTGTATTTGAATTCCTGTATCCAAGGGGAGATATGAGATTGTCCTTCTATCTCATATCGCTTCCATATCCAGCCTATCAGTTCTGATAGTTTTAGGACAGCAAAAGCATCTATCTTCCCTGTTTTGAATATTCTTTGTTGTTTTTTGTTCATCTGTGCTTTTATAAGGCTAAAGATGATTTGTCCACGCAATTCCTCAGAATCTTGTTGCATGACAAGGGGTGATATGCTTTTGTATAAATTTAAAGCTGTCTCCTCTTGATTATTAGGGATTCCTAGTCTGTATTTTCCTATTTTAATAGGGGTCATTTCGCGTAAAAAGAATATATAAAATTGTATAGTGATCTAGGGACTTGATGTTGTGCATTTGGCCGGGCTTGATTATAAGTTCATCCCCTTCTTCATATATTTTGCCTGATGTCAGATCAATAAAAGCCCCTCTGTCTACAGTGATGTGCTCATGGCAGTCATGCTGATGGACCCCAAGCTCAGACTCCTTTTTAAAGTCTACTTTAAAGTATAATCCAGCGCCTGGAGGAAGAGGCAGTCTTTTAGTATGAATACCTTCTGACAACATACTTCTCAATAGAATTGGAAAAGTATTCATGTCCATGTAAGTAACCATCTGGCCTTTTTCAAATTTTGCCGATAATGTCTTAAAAAGACTTTTAATACGTTCATCATTTTTCAAGACCAGCCTCTTCATTTCCGTTGACATTTCTTGTGTCGGGTAAGTAATCATTTTTTAATATTGCTTCATAACGGATTGTCAAAAGTTCAAACTCCATAAGCTTCCGTTCTTGTTGTACAAATTGCTTCCTCAGTTCTGTAAGTTCTTTGTAACAATTATCATTAGATTCTTTTAATATGTCAGTACTTTCAACTTCTTTTTTTACCTGTTCAGTTTTCCTCTTTCGCTTATTTAGCAAAAGATTTACGACCAAAGGAACTAATCCAAGCAGTCCTGATATGAGATGTGTCCAATCCATGTCCTAAATTATATTTGTTTATATTTTAATTGTAGGACAGTTATTTGTTGTAAGAACAAAAAAAAGTGTCCTACTTACTTAAAAGTAGGACACCTGATAAACAACACACCTAACAAGAATTTATGATTCTTTCCTTATCATTTCCAAATACTTTTTTGCTGTTGCCCAGCTCATATCGGTCGCCTTGGCGATGGCATTGGCACTAGGCTCCTTACCAGTTTCTTCAATTATCTTTTTTCTGGCCTTTGTGACCTTTGTGAGTTGACGCTTCTCAGCCTTACTCATATCATATTTCTTCCCCAGGTTATAAGGAGTGTTATTTGAGAGGTAAATTGTGGAGCTGGAATGAGATGCCTCAGGCCTCTCAAAACTCTCAATCTTTCCCGTATTTTTGAGAGTTTCACCTCTCATTTCTTTCTCCATTTCAGCTCTCAATTCTTCTCTGATTTCAGCTCTCATTTCAGCAGTGATTTTTGAGAGGTCATTGGGATTCTCTCCCCTTTGTTGATGGAAGCCAATGGCAGTTTTAGGCAGAGCTCCAAATCCTACTGAATGATTTTGGCTACTATGCGAAGGCTTATTCACCTTCCTTCCCAGGAACAATTGAACATCATAGAGAAAGTGAGCATTGAAAATTGATATCCCCAGCCCGATTGGATAAATGAGAAAAACTATCAGCCTAATTGCTGTGGTCGCTTTTTCCTTTTTGTGTGCATGTTTCTTTGATTTCCTGTTGAAACTTGCTGTCTCTGTGTTCAGCCTTGTCTGGTAAGTTGCATCCAAAGCAGCGATGGCTAGTTCTCTATCTGCTTCCTTTTGCTCCTTTTTTTGCAGGAGATCTGCGATCAATGCCCTGCCATAAGGAGTCTTCTTTCCCTTCCAATAGGCATTTCCTCTCTTTCCATTATATCTCCCCTGTTCAGTAGTCGTTCCATTTTCAGCAGCTGCAAGGCGCGCCTCTAGCTTGGCGATTTCATTATCATACTTCAGGGTGGTTTTTTCTTTTTCTGCAGTCCACTCAGCTGTTGTGCTAACCAATGGAGCATCATCAACTATGATTTGAGAATCGGCATGTCTTTCAGCTGCTTGCTGGGCGCCCTGGATGTTTGCGAGGATGGAGATCCCAGCAAAACATAGATAAAGACCTGCTGCGATATAGCCAGCAAAGCGTAGGCTATCAGAAAGCTGCTCTGGGCTGTTGATGCTTTTTCTATATGCGACAAAAGCATAGGCGATCACACCAACTGATACTGTCGCTGCCATCGCAAACGAAACTGATAATATCAGCCCAGGCACATCTCCTGCAGATCCTATGTATGAAAGATAGTCTGCAAAAACAGAGTAGCTGATCCAGCTATCAAAAGTAAAAGCACCAATGAGAAGAAGGGTAAAAACGAACCAAGCCCAGAAGCGAGCTTGTAAGTCAGGCGACTTGGCGAAGCCACCGGTGAGACCCGTGGCGAAGATTTTTAAAACTTTCATTTGTCATTTGGTTTACGATAAATAAAAAAGCACCAGGCCTTAGTGCTCGTAACCGGTGACTGCCGGTTTGTGGTGCTTTCGCATACAGCACACACATAGCCTGGAATTCTTGGCTATATCTAAATGGAGATAAAATTTTAATTGGAGTTGTCATTTGTTTTACGATATGTCAAATCTAAGACAAAAATTTGTTGATGACAAAAGAACCCTAGATGTTGGACGCATCCAGGGTTCTTTATAGACAAGCTCAGCTCAATGAAATATTTTGCTGACGTGGTAGACAAGATAAAAAAATACTTTAAAAAAACCAGATTGGTTGCATAGGCTTCGTTGTGCTCAGGGTTGCACCACTTATATCTGTTACAGTGTAAAATGTGGATGTGTCGTTTTGGTTGTTGTAATCAGCAACAATATAGTCGTCGCTTAATAATGTGTCAAAAATCCGAAACTCATCAAGTTCAATATCCGCATACCTCGGATTCCCATTGGCACCATCCCTGCCTTTAAACATTGAGTTAGTAAAAGAGGTTATTCCGTGTGTGTAGCCTATTGTACCACTGCTTACCCCATCCTTATAACATTCCAGGGTTGAAGTGTCATCATGTTTTAATACAATATGATGCCAATTTGTATCCGTAATAGTTGGTCCTAACGGCACGTTCCTCCAGCCCCCCGAATAGCAATTAAACACTAACTCTGCATGGCTGGCAGTAGCCCCCTTGTCCAACCTCATAGACCATTGTTCGTTGTTTCCCCCGGTAACAGTCCTTTTTGCAAAAATAAATTCGTCAGAAGACAGTGTGCTACTATTATTCCTTTTTAACCAAAAGCTAAAAGTAAAGTCTCCCGTCAGGTTGTTAAGAACACTAACGCCTGTGCCTGAATTGAAGTAATCATCTGTCCCATCAAAATCAGAGCCATTGCCAGATAATGCCCCCGCAACACTTGTTGGGCCAGTCCTGGTCAAGCTTATGCCATTGAATGACGAGTCTACAATATTTCCGCTTGTTTCTTCATGATGCCACGCTCCAATCACATTATTAGTCCACACATTTTCTCTTCCATAGGTAGCTGAAGGTGCATAATCACTACTAACACCATCGGCATGTATCTTTACGATGGTATCAGATGAGCTTGAGAGTGTCCCTGTGTACTTAAAGTGAAGTTCACCCGTATCAGTAGCCGTATCACAGAACACCACTTCTCTCGGTAACTCCGTCACTCCATCATCTTTATATACACGAATATCCCCACCACCATTGGCAACGGTATTCCAGAAAGGAGCGCCTAAATCTGACAGGTCAACGTTCACAACAAAGTCCGTAAGATCCCCAGGCACCTTGGATGACTGAATGGTTATGTTTGCTACGTGTGCCATATTAACTAATTACAACATAAACTGTCAAGCCCTGGGGTGCTGTTCCGCCTGTAGGAGTGCCAGTAAGATTAAGTTTTAATAAATCCCATTCCTGTACATCATCATTTGATGTATTTATCACTGCTGGTGTAGACGCTGTCCCAGAATGTGCTTCATTCGCATCAATAGTTAAGATTGTAGAGAGGATAGCAACGGTTGTGCCGTTTCGCTCTCTTTCTATCTCTACATCTATTGTTCCTGTTGTGCCAATTCCATCTGTGCCCACTTTTGCTCCTATATGGGTGATGTCTCCCGTGATTCCGTGAGGGATTAATATCAACCCTTTTCCGTCTGCTTCCTCGGCTGCTGCTACATCTGTGCCGGCAGCTATAAGCTGACACGATAATTTGTGGTGGGTCGGGCCTACTAATGAGGTGCCACTTCCCCATGATCCACCTGTTTTCGGGCCGAAAATAGTGTTGTTAGATGTATTTATATAGAAATCACCGTCTACACCTTCCGTTGTTGGGTCGATACTTCCGTTTAATACGGTTGCGCCATCGGCACCATCTGCGCCATCAGCACCGGCTGGTCCGGCAGGTCCTTGTGGGCCGGTTGCGCCATCGGCACCATCTGCGCCATCAGCACCGGCTGGTCCGGCAGGTCCTTGTGGGCCGGTTGCTCCATCAGCACCATCTGCGCCATCAGCACCAGCTGGTCCGGCAGGTCCTTGTGGGCCGGTTGCACCAGCTGGGCCTTGAGGCCCTACCAAGCTGACAGCAGTGATTCCGGTCCAGCTACCAGGCGTAACTGATCCTTTATCATATCGGATCGTATCTGCTGATGTGTCGATATAGCTGTCTCCATCATTGCCTAATGTGTCTGATGGAGCGCCTGTACCGTATCGAATCATGATGCCGTCCTGACCATCAGCGCCTGCAGCACCCGCCAGCCCATTAAATTCGACAGTCAATGGGGATGCTGTTTTAAATTCTACTTGTAATGCCATATTAAACAGATTTTGAGGCCATTTGGATTTCTCCGACTACAATTGTGTATTTGCGACTTGTGGCAGTAATAAATTGCATTCCATACCAGTAAGTCTCATTTTCATCTAAATCTTCAGTGTCTGATGGTGTTAGCTCAAAGTTAAATGTAGCTTCTCCTAGTGTAGCTGTGTCTAGTGTAGGATTCTTTGATATCAAAATCTCATCAGAACTCTCATTGTTTTTAATAACAATAGTCACTGAAGATCCTGTGAAGTCTGTGCCAGTTTCCTTAAAAGTAATAGGGTCTGGTCCCAATGTGTCCCCTACACGTCCGTTGTAGTTCCTTGTGGCAGGGTTTTGTGTAACATCTATTATTTTTGTGCTCATGGTTCAAAAAAAAAAATCCTACCCAAAATAGGGTAGGACATAAGTGAAAATGGTTTTGATGAAGATTGTTGTTTTGGAAGTTAAGCAAGGTTATTATTTGAGTTATTCATTTTCAAATACTAACATTTTCTCAAATGGATTAGGTAGCTCGCTTATCTCCGAATTATCGGCAGCGTCACGAAGTTGGCAGGGGATCCCAAAATCTTTGCCAGTAAGGATAAACCCCATACCATCATGCCCAATTTCAAGGCCAATATCCTCTAAAAAATCTTCAAGCTTTTTAAGTTTCTTCGCTAGTGTGTGCGTTGGTAGTAGTCTTTTCATAGTGTTTTGTTT
>Ga0208898_1001281_pt1 | contig 16980 bp, 19 predicted proteins | sample VirMetDEL_Mar_4_FD_184513 | JGI IMG/M metagenome (GOLD analysis project Ga0208898, IMG submission 184513) | Aqueous microbial communities from the Delaware River and Bay under freshwater to marine salinity gradient to study organic matter... | ecosystem: Environmental > Aquatic > Marine >...
ACCGTAGGCAATTCCCTGAGCAATTTAAACGGTTAAGAAAAGCTATTGAATCTAACAAAGATCTTTATGTAGCTAACAGCGGGAAGATCTGTATTGGAGTTGGCCTTATGGCATTGGAGTTAAAGGTAATGCTTCCTGTTTATCTGGAATTAATAAAACGAGGTTTATGGTTTATACCAGCCCATGACGGTTTAACGGTTGAAAAAGCAGGAGCAGCTATAGCTAAAAAGCTAACTGAAGAATCCTTAGGTAAGGTTGTTGGACAAGGAGTAGTAACACTTGAGACATGGTTAGATAAGAAACCTATAACTCTATAACCTCTGTACTGTATCTATACCTATATACTATATGAAGCGGTACTCCCCATATGTTAGATCTTTTTGTTAATGTTCAGTTATCAAGCACAGTGGTGGCAAAGCCGACTTAGTGGACGGTGTAGGAGCTGTAGTAAGGAAAGACCAGACCCGGTATCGATGCTGTGTATTCCGTGTTATAAACGATACAAACGAAACGGTTCACCTAACATTCCCCTTCCATCGCTCAAACACGAGATCAAACAGGCCGAATTAATCCTTAGTCGATACGATGTTACTGAAGCAGCCCAGGTATTCGATAAATGGATGAGCAGCTATGTCAGCAGAGGCGGTACACTCAACAAGCTGTGCAGGGAGTTCTTTGTCACCTTGATCGGATGTAATAACAAACCATTGATGGACCTAAATCAGGTAATCAAGCAGACGCTGGCAGTGAGCCTTTATGACGGTCCTGTTGACGAGAAAAGACAGCAGCAGCAATACCTTTACGGACGAGCCTCTACGAGCCTTCTAGGGCAGCGTAAGGAGGTCAAGGGGGGACGGTATCATCTGTTTGATGTGATGAGGCGACCAAGGCTGTTTAGGCAGGCGTTTAACGATGTATTTATTAACGCTGGAATAGCCCGTTTATTGGCAAGAATTAGAAAGGCGGAAGGATTGTTATCAATATGAAACAGGATCAGATTATAGACCATGTACTCGGACTCATCGACCACTTCAAAGGACGCAAGGAAACGGGAGAGTTAACGGCAGCAGAAGCTGGTATCTACCTCAAGTGTTTAGCGATCCTTGGAGCAAAGGAGGCGGTGATGAGCATGAACCAGATGGAGTCGTTGTCGGATAAGATGTCGGTGGTTGAACTTCCGTTTGGGGTGCGGGGATAGCTATCTTATTGGCACAGCTTGAGCAGATGAAGCTAGGTGCTGTTGATGCGGAGGTGGAGGATTAGTCATCACCACAACCTCCATCAAATCCATCACCTCCATCAAATCCATCACCTCCATCAAATCCATCACCTCGATCAACTCGCCAAAATTCTGAATTATCCCTAGATCTGCGGTATGCACGTGCTCCAGACATAAACTTAGCTCCAAAAACCTTCTGTAAAAACACATGAATTATTAATAATAGAACAAAGTAAGCAGCAAGAGCCTTATAAACACCGAAAATCTTTATAAGTAAAATAAGAATTATAGGAGATATGATATAAAAAAAGATTCGGTATGATCGTCTCTTTTTCATTTGATTAAATGCCTAAACCACTCCAGCCTCGTAAGCCAATCCTTTTTACCAAGTCTCGCCCACATAAGGTGAAGACTAAGGTCTTGCCAAGGAAAGCGAAGCATCGGCATAAGATGGGGGTGGTTGAACTTCCGTTTGAGGTGCGGGCTTAATCGCAAATCTTGACGAGCTTTATTCGTTTTGTTTTTTTTAGCGATGTGAATCGTATCCTATCCACCTGTGTCAGTGTCCTTATTTTGTGGCAGGGAGTTTTGCAGGCTAGAGAGTTTGAAGCTACTGACCTTGGCAATAACTGGTACGAGCATGAGAAGTTCGGTGTGTTCTTCGATGCTCATCAAAGCGGTTGGTATTTCCATTTAGATCAAGGCTGGATATATGTAGATGAATGGAATGATAACGGGAGTTGGATTTATAAGCCTTTGGATGATAGTAATGATTCAGCCTTTCCTCTATCAACAAAAGCTGCACTTGGTTGGATGTGGTCGAATGCTGAGCAGTATCCACAACTTTACAATGATGAGTTAAAGGATTGGTTGTATTTCGATAAAGACAGAAATGAAAGTAAGTACTACCACCACAAACGTAAAAAGTACCTTGCTGAGAACTTCATTCTAAAATCTACTGTAGATTCAGAGGATTGGAAAAGCTTAGCTCCCCTTTTTGAAGACCTATCCGATTACAACGAGAGCGAACACGAATTGATTCCGGGTCTGGATACATTTTATGCCGACAAGTGGAGTACATCCATTCCCAAGACCGATTTAGCGGATGACTCTAATTGGAGTACCTTAATCTACTCGTTAATAGATAACCCGAGTGAAGCTGATAAAAGAGGTATCGAAAGTATTTTGGAGACCGAAGACAGTGTTTTAGTTAACTGGGGTGCAGTACCTACATTAATTATTACAATGGAACCTCCAGTATATGTAGAACTTAATAAAACCCCTATCCAACAAAAAAAAGTCGAAAGTATGGCCGACGTTAATATTACCACTGAGACTGGGATAGTTGCAGTTGAGAAATACGAGGTAAAAACTACTGGGGCCACATTCCAAACAACAAAAGATTATATTGCTGCCTATAAAATAGAACCAGAAGACATTAAAGAGCGTATTGCCACCGTCCAATTAAAAGAAAGCCAAGTGAGCATTGATCCCTCGATTAAGGATGCAATAGATGCAGTAAGTCTGGCAGACAAAGTGAAGCAGGAGAAATTAAATCAGGACCTTATGAATGAAGATTCAACACAGGGTATTGAAATCATCATCGATTTGGAAGAATCCCAAAGTACCTCCGTTGAGGATTTAGAGGCTCAGGCAGAATTTATTGCTGGTACTGCTGAAGCAGTTGCCTCAGGCGAAATAAAACTTATCTCTGAAAACAATTATATATATAGAGAATTAGAGAACTTAGAATTAGAAGAAGTAGAAACTGCTCTACATCATGATGATATTGCATTAGCGGAGGAGACGGCAATTCCGGCTAAATCTGTTGTAACCGTGATTGACCCTGATGCAATTATTGAGGCCAAGAAAAAAGCTAAGGCGAAAAAATTAGAAGATATTACGGACCCAATTACCGCAAGCGTAACCTCACAGGCTATTTCATCCGAAGAACTCGCTGTCAGAGAAGTTAACCCTGCTGAAAAAATGGTTCAACATGTAGAATCTCAAGAAGAAAAGGGTATTGAAATTATTATCGATTTGGAAAAAGCCCAAAGTACCTCCGTTGAGGATTTAGAGGCTCAGGCAGAATTTATTGCTGGTACTGCTGAAGCAGTTGCCTCAGGCGAAATAAAAGTTATCTCTAAAAACAATTATGAATTAGAAGAATTAACGCACTTTGAATTAGAATTAGAAAAAGCAGAAACTGCTCTTTATCATGACCAATACAAGAGGTGGATAAAGAACCCCGAACCATATGGTGGATTGGAAGTACTTCAGCAGATCAAAGAGGCAAAGGATAACAAAACAACGGAACTTAATCTATATGATAAGAATATTACAGATGCAGCACCTTTGATGTTTCTTACAAATCTTGAAAAACTCTCAATCGACTCGAATAATATTTCGGATATATCCTTTCTATCTAATCTCAAAAACCTTACTTACCTAGAAATAGATCAAAATCAGATCAGCGACATATCAGTATTATCAGAATTGCCAAATCTTACTAACCTTTGGATAAGCCAAAATAAATTATTAGATTTAAGTCCTCTATCTTCTTTAATCAATTTGGTTGGATTAAGTATGATTGATTGTAATGTATCAGAGCTTACACCTTTAAAAGGACTGAATAATCTTGAAGTCCTCCATCTTAACAATAACCCCATAAACGACTCGCAAAAAGCGATGTTAGAAGAGGCTCTGCCGAATACCAATATCTCTTGGTAAACTAACTCTCCTCTGGCCGAGTGAAACCCTCAGTCCATCTCTCCCGTGCATTCGGTTACCGAGAACTGGGAATGTACGATCAATCTTTCCTTGAGCTAGAGGAGATACTGGGAGATGAGCGGTTGTCGTATGAGGTATTAGAAGCAAAGTTCCTAGCCTGCAAAGGAGCGAAGAAATGGGAACATGCAGAGGCTTACGCTAATCTACTCAGAGTACATCATCCTAATCGCATTGATGGCTGGATAAACCAAGCTGAATGCCTGTGCGAAATACACAGTGCTGAGAAGGCGGTAGAGACTCTGTTATTGGACGAGGAACGCTTTAAGGAGTCTGCTAGATATGTATATGCAATTGGACGCTACTATGCCTTGGCTAATGAGATACAACGGGCGAGAGAGTATGTCCGCAGAGCTATTAAGATGGATGGTTCTTTAAGGACAGAGTTTCTTGAGGATTCTGCGTTTGATTCGGTGTGGGATAGTTTTTAGAGAACTGATTTATTTAGATTTAAACTAACCGAAAGACTTTTCTTAACATCATCTGCAATTTCGTTTGGAGCTGCCATAAAAAGTAGCATTTCAACCTTCTGTGGATTTTGTTCTTGGAATACATCTAATGATATTAACTTAAGTAGATCGCAGTACTGAAAAAATGAATATTGGTAACTAATCTTGGAATATTCTATGCCCGCTAAGTTGAGTATGTTCTCAAGGTTCAAGCTGCTTAAAGTTGAATTTCGCCCTGTAGGTTGCGGGAACAATAAATTACTGTCACAGTACTTTAAAATTAGCCAGTTGAGTGAATAAATAGCTCTAGAGTCGTAGATAAAATATGTATCCGGATTTTGAAAAGCAGCTAGTTTTGAAAGTGAGGAAATAACATTGAAGGAATCTCTTGATAATTTTTCTGCTGCTAATTCGGTTTTAAATTTTTGTATTCTAGAGTTGTTTTTTTCAGAAGGCTTAAATGTCTTTATTCCGCCCCAAGAATTGATGATCCAGTAATAGTCATCCATGTTAACATCTGAGGACAGCCTTTCTGCGAAACTCTTTTTTAGAAACACATTTTGATCGTAGAGATTTGCTAAATAGGCAGGCTGGGTAATGGGACAGTCGTCAGGTATTTTCCAATTGTAAGCTTTTTCTACATCAATTGATTCATCTAATCTTCTGACCCCCTCAACTAAATATTTAATTTCTTCGGTTTTCATCACCCACCCCCACACACCTTACAGCTATCCCCACTAGGTTTATCCGAATAACGCCCGCTCTTAGTAGTCCCGTAGTACCTACAGCTACTGTTATGAGTCTTCCCACTTGAGGTAATCCAAAACTCCTTTTCTCCAGCTGCACGAGGCTTAGAAGAGCTAGTAGAAGCACCACCTCCATCTATCGGATAGATCGTTAATCCAAGTCTGTATTTGGCACTTATCTTTCGTACACGCTCAACATATTTGTTATCGGATGGAGAGAGTATGATCAGAGCAACAGCTGGGCGTTTTCCTGTGTGCATAGCATAGTTTAAACTCTGTCCTATAGCTTCTGCCCACTTCTTAGCAAAGTCTACTTCTATGGCGTGTGTGGCGGTCAGAATATCGCATCTAGTTCCGTCCTGCATAACCACCTCAACCTGCCCGCCAATCTCCCTTGCAAACTTCTCTTGGTAGTACCTCTCGGATTGCTTGCCGAATAACGGAAGGGCGAGGAGGAGGAGGAACAGGAACTTCATTTCTCTAAACGATAGGCGTTGATCAAGGGATGCTACAATTCAAACACGGCACTTGGAACAGATGAGCAAAGGAACGGAAGTTCTGCGGTTGCCGTTCGAGGCACACCCCGACTGAAAAGCTTCTTTGCTTAGGATGTGTCTTTACTCAGGAGCCTTGACTCTGGATAATAGTATTTCAGACTGCCCACCAAGTAAAATCTGATTTTGCACTTCTTCAAGAACCAGATGAGGGGTATCTTCACAGACTCTTAAAAAAACTTTCCAACTAGGATTCCTCGCAACCGCATCAGATATTTCGGACATTTTAATGGGCTGTTCACCCCAGTAAATCTTTGGCTCCTTATTAGGGCCTAGATCAATAGAGATAACCATTCGGCTGGGAGGAGATTCAGGAACTTTTAACTTGTCGGCAATTCCCAACTTGGGGTCCGGTAACTCTACATACTGCTCATGTTTCTGTACAGTAGTTGACTGCTCACCGCATCCCACTATAGCTCCGATTAGTAATGCTATCATGACTTCTTTGATGTCGCTAAGGTCCATTACCTTCAAATGAAGTTTTTTTACGATCTTGTCGATGGTTAAACCCCGAGAAGCTGCTTGAATGCGAAGGGCTAAATGAGCTATGTGGTTTCATAAGTTTACATCAAGCAAAACTAAGAAAAAATCTGAACGGGTTATGTTACATACGCCGGCGTTACGAGTCCCCTATGTCCCCTCAAAAAAAAAGCACAATTTCTGCACACTTTTAAAGTACATCAAGCGTATCTTAATACATATCGATAAGGAGCAGAAGCATCGAGCAGTTAAGCGAGGAATCCATCGAAATACTAGACCTCCCAGATAATGGTTGGATGAAGTTAGAGCGGGGATAATTTGGTGCAGAAATCTTAAGGGGTTTCGTATACAACGCCCGCTAAATTCTTCCCCCCAGTCAGCCCTCTTTTTTAATATACGGGGGTGCAGTCCTAATTTTTTATACCATTTTTATACCATCAACGGTTCGTTTTATACCATTCACCGCTTGACGAACGGAACGCTCTTGGCGATTTATGAAGATCAAATTAACAACAACAACCAACGCTTATTGATATAAATTTGTTATTTATAATTTTGCTAGAACCCGCTTAGAAAACAGATGAAATGAGTATTACGATGAAGGTTTTAGTGATGATCTTGTGAATCAGTATTAAAGTTAACATCGTAGAGTAAAGAGAGCCGAGAATCGGATTCGAACCGACGACCCACGCATTACGAATGCGAAGTTAATCATTAATCTTGCTTACTATTTAAAGGACTTAGACTGATCTAGCGAAAATATTTATACCATTTTTATACCAGTAGGTGTTCAACAACAAAGGAACATCATCATGAATAAATGGACAAAGATAAGCAGCTGTAACGGATTATATCTTAATGCGAATGGTCGCTATTACATAAGAAGGAGTTCTCCAGATAGATCATTCCATTCGCTTAAAACAACAAACCTCAGAGAAGCTAAACTCCGATTAAAAGCACTTATGAGTTCTAATTACTGTGCACCTCAAGAAACTAACAAAACAATAAAAACATTTGGTGCTCTTACGGATGAATTTGCTAAAAACGAGATAGATAGGCTTACCATAACAACCAAGTCCAGAAAGAGGATCATACATTCAATTCGTTATCTAAAGCAGGCAAAGAGCATCTGGCAGACCGAAATAACAAATATTAGAACCAGACCGATCAGGAAAACCTTAGATCAGATTCCTACCCTGTCCAATGCATCGAAGAACTACTTGGTTTGTACAGTTAACAAAGTTATCGAGTACGGAGTTGAACAGGGTCTTATTGTAGAAGGAAGCTGTGAGAAACTTAAAAGCTTTTCCGTTGAACCTAGAAAGATAAATCTACCAAACGATACTGAGTTCAAGGAATTGGTTGAAACACTAAGAACTTCAGAGAACTGGATTAATAACTCGGAGATCACTTTCACTTTCCTGTTCCTTTGCTTCACTGGTTTAAGGATGGGAGAAGCTAAAGCTATTCGTTGGTCTAACATCAAATCAGATCACATCGTAGTAGAAGGTACAAAGACCACAGCAGCCCACAGGATACTACCAATTTGGGGTCAACTCCGAGAGCTTCTAGATAACATCAAAGAGTACAGAGGTTCAGTTAGCGAAGACGACTTTGTTATTAAGCGTAAACGGATCGACAAGGCACTCAGGATCGCTTGTAAGAAAGTTGGAGTGGAATACCTCAGGCATCATGATCTCCGGCATTATTTCGCAACAAAAGCTATACAATCAGGGGTAGATATTCCTACTGTTTCAAAGTGGTTAGGTCATGCGGACGGCGGTGCTTTAGCAATGAAGGTTTACACTAACCTAATGACCGACCATTTGATCGAACAGTCGAAGAAACTGAAGTTCGCAGGGGGATTGATGGAGCCAGCTTAGTAAGTGCCTGATGTGGGATTAATCCCATAAGTCAGGCCACCCGTCTTTGTAAGTTAATCGGTGCTTTTCGGTTCCATCATCGTTATAAACTACCAAAACTCCATTACCGTTCTCAATTTTGGATATAGGACATTTTTCGCCATTTGGTTTCCAAACCTTTAGAGAGATTACTCCTTCTTCATCCTCTTTCATAATACCCACGCTTTCTCTTTTGCCGTCTTTGTAACACATCAATTCTAAGCCACCTCGTTTCCCGTCTTTGATCTGAAATATACCAATCAATGATCCATTATCCCGCGTCAATCTTGCCCAACCTGTGTAAGGTTTTTGCTCATTAGGAGCATAGAATAATTTTTCCCTTTTTTCCCCCTTTTGCTGTAGATTTTTGTAATCAATTGCTTCGGCCGTAATCTTATTCAAAGTCTGAAGATCATCCAAGTCAGGTACATCCAAGTCGGGTTGCCCGCATCCAACTATAAAAATGGTTGGCAAGAAAAAATAGAGTAATACTCGCATCCTCTAACCAAACCAATCCGCCCTTATTCGGTCAATCACTCATTAACTTCAAAAGGTAACTCCATCGCTTCAATATTAGCTTCTGTCAGCTGGTCTAGTTGCCTTGGTTTTAAAGTGGCATCACGCAGTGTTTAGAACCGTTGACGATTCCCTAATCCACTGTTACAATCAAGGGGTCTCTCCCGTTATGTACTCCTGTAAAAACTCCGATCTATCCCTTGTCCTTAACGCCATTACCCGAATCTTATCGGGTGATTCTTTCTACGAGAAGTTTGCCAGACGCTTACAACGAAATCGATCTGATGACTTAACTGTTGAAGCTGCTAGGCTTGCTCTCAGGGCATCGGATAAAGGCGTTAGGCGTAGGTATAACAAATTCTCCAGAATGACGGCCTGCGTGGCTTTGACGGGGTGTATGGTTCGGGATATAAGACTGCCGTTAAAACATAGCACTAATGACATCCTTAGAGCTTGCGATCGCCTTGTTAGAGATGTGCCTTTGATGTTGAAGGACATAACTGAGTGGAGGCACCTTCAATCTCTTAAATCTAATCGAATGCAGGTTTCCGACCCTCTGCTGAACTGATGAAATTAGCACATCCACAAGGAATACGTTTCTTCGGAACTGATGAGCAAAAGAAGCGTTTAATCGAACCATCGAACTATACTTTAGCTGAGGTGGTACGGTGGACAGCTTATATAAACTTCAATCCTCTAATGAAAGAGATGGGGCTGTATAGAGCTGGTAGTGCAGCGACGATGCTTTCTTTCCTTAACAGACTACAAGAAGCTTATTGGAAAGGTGAAAACGAATTTGTAAGTATTCATGCCCGTAGTTGGGAAAACAAGTTAGCTGACGGGATAAGAACTAAAATTAAAAAAGCATTAATAGCTGCCAACATCTTACAAATAGATGGACATTACATACCTAACGAAAAGTCACTTGGGTACCGGTTTACTGATTCCTTCTATCACGATCATGTCATTCCCCTCAGAGACTCTAACCCCAGTTTTAAAGAGATAGAACTAAAACCTAGAAAACAAGTTCCCTGCGATCCAACAGAGCATGAAGCATTAGTTCTTGGAGCAATGGCTAAGAATGAATTGGAAGTAATAGTGGATGAAAAAAGAGCACTGGAGATTCTTCACTCTAAAAGTGGAAATGCTTCGGAAACGATAAGAGCAATACATTCAATAAGAGCTTTTCATTTGGTAGAACAATTAGGTCAGAATTTAAGGATAGCTAAGCACAGATTCTTTGGTGATTTCGTTAATATTCCATCTTCCATCAAGAGTGCTTTTATACATAAAAACGGTAAGGAGTTTATCAGCTTAGATATTAAAGCATGCCACCCGACCCTACTGCATTGCTTATATGAAGGAGAGACTGAGACAGAACGGAAGGAAGCTAAAAAGCATGCTAGGTGGCTTGCGGTGGATTTCTACAGTAAACTATTACAGGTCTTTTCTAGAACCATGCATAACACAAACTATCGCCCATTCATTCCTACTGAAAGAAGCGTTGTTAAAGACCAGTTCATTAAGGCCCTTAACTCAGAGGAGTTCAAAAGTGAGAAGCTACGTGTAAGCAAAATCGGAGGAGCACTATGGGACTTTTACCGTAGGCAATTCCCTGAGCAATTTAAACGGTTAAGAAAAGCTATTGAATCTAACAAAGATCTTTATGTAGCTAACAGCGGGAAGATCTGTATTGGAGTTGGCCTTATGGCATTGGAGTTAAAGGTTATGCTTCCTGTTTATCTGGAATTAATAAAACGAGGTTTATGGTTTATACCAGCCCATGACGGTTTAACGGTTGAAAAAGCAGGAGCAGCTATAGCTAAAAAGCTAACTGAAGAATCCCTAGGTAAGGTTGTTGGACAAGGAGTAGTAACACTTGAGACATGGTTAGATAAGAAACCTATAACTCTATAACCTATGTACTGTACCTATACCTATATACTATATGAAGCGGTACTCCCCATATGTTAGATCTTTTTGTTAATGTTCAGTTATCAAGCACAGTGGTGGCAAAGCCGACTTAATGGACGGTGCAGGAGTTGCAGGAAGGAAAGACCAGACCCGGTATCGATGCTGTGTATTCCCTGTTATAAACGATACAAACGAAACGGTTCCCCTGACATTCCCCTTCCATCGCTCAAGCACGAGATCAAACAGGCCGAATCAATCCTTAGCCGATACGATGTTACTGAAGCAGCCCGTGTATTTGATAAATGGATGAACAGCTACATCACCAGAGGCGGTACACTCAACAAGCTGTGCAAGGAGTTCTTTGTAACCTTGAACGGATGTAATAACAAACCATTGATGGACCTAAATCAAGTAATCAAGCAGACGCTGGCAGTGAGCCTTTATGACGGTCCTGTTGACGAGAAAAGACAGCAGCAGCAATACCTATATGGAAGGGCCTCTACAAGCCTCCTAGGACAGCGTAAGGAGGTCAAGGGGGGACGGTATCATCTGTTTGATGTTATGAGGCGACCTAGGCTGTTTAAGCAGGCGTTTGGAGAGGTATTTATCGGAGCAGGAATATCGAAGTTATTAGTTAATATACGAAAGGCGGAAGGATTGTTATCAATATGAAACAGCATCAGGTTATAGACCATGTACTCGGACTCATCGACCACTTCAAAGGACGCAAGGATACCGGAGAATTAACAGCAGCAGAAGCTGGTATCTACCTCAAGTGTTTAGCGATCCTTGGAGCAAAGGAGGCCGTCATGAGCATGAACCAGATGGAGTCGTTGTCAGATAAGATGGAGGTGGTTGAACTTCCGTTTGAGGTGCGGGCTTAATCGCACACCTTGACGAGCATCGGTTCGTCCATTTAGATCGGGTTATGAGAAATAAAACACTGTACTTAATAATTCTTTCTTTCTTTGCACTTATATCAATACGCGAAAGTATTGCCCAAGACTCTCCAGATGAAACTCAAGGTTATAAATTTTACACTGATGTTCCCGTTGGAATTAAATCTAAAGTGAAAGGAAATGGTTTAGATGTTCAGATATTTGTTAAAAACTTAACTAATAGATTTCTTGATTTTCGTTGGGTAGATCATGATGGCAACCTAGTGCTTTTACAGCCTAAGGCGGAATGGGGACATAAATCGATTGGTTTTGGTAATTCATTTGGAGGTAAGACTTCAAATGGTAGTGCTCACATAATATGTGACGCCCTCAATGGTGAAGTTTTAGGATGTATAGTGTTAGAGAAAGCAGGAAATTACAGCCTAATTATAACAGAGGAAAATGGTGTAGTGACTCTTAATAAAGCACTACAATAAATTTATACTCGCCCCCTGAAACTCTCCGTCCATCTCTCCCGTGCTAAAGGCTACCGAGAACTTGGTATGCATGATGAATCAATGCTGGAGTTGGAAGAGATTACGGATGACGATGCTTACCTATTTGAAGTAATTGAATCCAAGTATCTGACGCTAAAGGAAGCAAAGGCGTGGGAACATGCAGAAGCTATTTCTAACATGATGCGTATCTATCACCCTAACCGTGTAGATGGTTGGATAAACCAAGCTGAATGCCTGTGCGAATTGCAGGGTGCTGAGAAGGCAGTGGAGGCTCTGTTATTGGACGAGGAACGCTTTAAGCAGTCCGCTAGATATATCTTTGCGATTGGACGCTACTACGCCTTGGCTCACGAGATACAACGTGCTAGAGAGTACACCAAAAGGGCGATTAAGATGGATGGTTCGTTACGGGCAGAGTTTCTTGAAGATTCTGCGTTTGATGCGGTGTGGGATAGTTTTTAGGTGTATTTTAAGATATTAATTTCGATTGTTAAAATTCTGCTTAAAAATTAAATTTCACTAATGTTTAAAATGAATTTGAAAGTAATGTTTAACCTATTTTTATGCTTTAGTTCAGCATCTATTGGGCATTGTGAAGTTGTTCCTAGTTTGGGAGTCTTTGCAGATTACAGAAGCATGCCAATTTCAGTATTTTGTACTCCTGAGAACGGAATTGGAATGACCAAAACTGAAGTAGAGAAGGCCGTTAAACTAAGGTTGCTAGCAAACAAGTTAAATCCAACCGATCTAGTTAATTCTTCATCCCATTGCCTGAAGGTTGATGTATGCTTATCAAAAGGTGGAACTGCTTTTTATCTGACTGCATATTTAATGAAAAGTGCCAGTAGTTATGGTGCTAATGCTAATAACTCCCTCTTACTTGGCTCCATGATCATTCCTTCACAGAACACTTATGATGTGCTCGGTAATTCTACTTCAAAATCGTTTATTATTGAGAACCTCAATAAAGTCTTGGACAATTTTTTATTAGATTACCTAGAATCAAATAGAGTCAGGGTGATGATAGATTATGTGCAAAAAGATCGATTTTTTAAACGAGAGAAAGAATTTGCCATCGGGAGAAATGTTTCTGCGTTACAAAGGGCAAGAGACGCAAATGATACTGAAGCTGTAGAGGAGATTAAGTCACTAATTATTTATGAAGCCGAAAAAAAAGGGCCTCAGTTGAGTCTCCCTTAGAATTTCTTTTGTTGCGGTAAAGCTTATGTCAATTTAAACCTGAAAACATCTATCGCCCGATTCTTGGGAAAGTACACTCACCACTCAGGTCTAGCACCCTCGCGGTCATACTCCTTTGCCAAGCAATCGCTCTCTAGCTTCTCACCAAGCGACTCCCCATCGATCCACACCTCCGCTAATACCCTGAAATACTTATCCCTTTTCGGATTCCTATCACCCACCACAAACCTTACAGCTATCATCACTCGGTTTATCCGAATAACGCCCGCTCTTAGTTGTTCCGTAATACCTGCAGCCGCTGTTGTGAGTCTTCCCGCTTGAGGTAATCCAAAACTCCTTTTCTCCAGCTACACGAGCCTTAGGAGAGCTAACAGAAGCACCACCTCCATCTATCGGATAGATCGTTAATCCAAGCCCGTATTCGGCACTAATCTTTCTTACTCGTTCAACATATTTGTTGTCGGATGGAGAGAGTACGATCAGAGCTACTCCAGCTCGTTTTCCCGTCTGCATCGCGTAATTCAAACTCTGTCCTATCGCCTCTGCCCACTTCTTAGCAAAGTCTACTTCTATGGCGTGTGTGGCGGTAAGAATATCGCACCTCGTGCCGTCCTTCATTACCACTTCCACTTGTCCGCCTATCTCCCTTGCAAACTTCTCTTGGTAGTACCTCTCGGATTGTTTGCCGAATAACGGAAGGGCAAGGAGGAGGAAGATGAATCGCATTGGTTTAGTAACGCTAAGTGCGATGGATTCGTCAAGTTTGACTAGCTCGTCAGAAAGTGGTTTGGTGACGGTGTGAAAACTAATTTTACAATTCTAAGTTTTTCAATAACGCTTCTTTTTTTGTTATTTTCGTGCAGATCAAGGTCTGATGTAGAACGGGGGCTTGATGTAAATTATCAAGAGTGGGTTTCCTTTAAAAACGAAACCATGAAAGATTTTCGAGCAGAAGAGCCTAAACCTTGGCAGAAAGTTTTTGATGAAACTGAATGGAAAGGTCACCTAAGAATTAATGATGTAGCAGCTTACAAAAATAATGAAATTTGGGTGCAACAGACATATCCAAAATACTTTCGTAAAATAAAACAATTTCTTGCTGAAAGAATTGGTACTGAACCTAAAAAGAATTTTGATGAAAAGTACGAACACTATCATCGATTACTTGCTATCGAAATGCGTAAGAGCATCGACTATAACATGAAAAAAGTTCGGATGAAGGCTCAGATGAACGACTTTACATCTGCAATGAAGAAAAAACTTGATAGTGGTATGATACAAATTACGAGGACGATTCATTCAGAAATGATTGAAAACCAAACTCTTCTTGATGAATTTAACAAATGTATTACCAAAACCAATATCATGAATTTCATTGAGAAGTACTTTAGTTACGAAATGAGAACGGCTCATAGTAGCCTAGCTTCCGACTACAAAAGACTCTCACGTGAATTGTGCCCTCTAATTTTTGATTACAAGCACGACTATAACACAGACGATGGTTACAGATTAATGGCTCTTTCTGCACTCAATGATTACACCATCTATTTTTTTGAAAGATCAAAACAGAAATTTAAGAAACTTACCGCTTCTCAGACCTTTTCGGATTTATACAAACAAACAAATCTTATTACTTGGCGCTTAAACATTTAGTGCTGCCTCAGGCTCAAAGCCGACAATCTCTTCGTCCATTTCAGGCAGTTTGACTAGCTCGTCAGAAAGTGTTTTTGTGGGGGGATGAAGTTAGAGCGGGGATAATTTGGTCAGGAAAATCTCAGACCTTATCGTTATTTACACGAGCGTCTCAACTCCCCAGTACTACCCCTAAAATTCTATCCTAGCGGGGGAGGGGTGTTATAATTTTTTATACCATTTTTATACCATCTGCGGTTCGTTTTATACCATTCACCGCTTGACGGACGGAACTTTCTCGGCGATGGGTAGGGTTCTAATTAACGAAAAAAACCAACGCTTATTGATGTAGATTTGTTATAAATATTTGGGCTACAGGCTTTTGTTCTTAGCAATAGAATTCCCTGCCACTCATTGCCATTGTTAATAAAACATAAAGAGAGCCGGGAATCGGATTTGAACCGACGACCCACGCATTACGAATGCGAAGTTAACCCAGCATATTGGCCAGAGTTTAAGAGGCTTATGCTGATATAGCAAAAATATTTATACCATTTTTATACCAGTAGGTGTTCAACAACAAAGGAACATCATCATGAATAAATGGACAAAGATAAGCAGCTGTAACGGATTATATCTTAATGCTAATGGTCGCTATTACATAAGAAGGAGTTCTCCAGATAGATCATTCCATTCGCTTAAAACAACAAACCTCAGAGAAGCTAAACTCCGATTAAAAGCACTTATGAGTTCTAATTACTGTGCACCTCAAGAAACTAACATAACAATAAAAACATTTGGTGCTCTTACGGATGAATTTGCTAAAAACGAGATAGATAGGCTTACCATAACAACCAAGTCAAGAAAGAGGATCATACATTCCATTCGTTATCTAAAGCAGGCAAAGAGCATCTGGCAGATCGAGATAACAAATATTAGAACCAGACCGATCAGGAAAACCTTAGATCAGATTCCTACCCTGTCCAATGCATCGAAGAACTACTTGGTTTGTACAGTTAACAAAGTTATCGAGTACGGTGTTGAACAAAGTCTTATTGCCGAAGGTAGCTGTGAGAAACTAAAAAGCTTTTCTGTCGAACCTAGAAAAATAAATCTGCCAAACGATACTGAGTTCAAGGAATTGGTTGAAACACTAAAAACTTCAAATGAATGGATTAATAACTCAGAAATCACATTCACATTCTTGTTCCTTTGCTTCACAGGTTTGAGGATGGGAGAAGCTAAGGCTATTCGATGGTCTAACATCAAATCAGATCACATCGTAGTAGAAGGTACAAAGACCACAGCAGCCCACAGAATACTACCAATTTGGGGTCAACTCCGAGAAATTCTAAATAACATCAAAGAGCACAGAGGTTCAGTTAGCGAAGACGGATTTGTTATTAAGCGTAAACGGATCGATAAGGCACTTAGGATTGCTTGTAAGAAAGTTGGAGTGGAATACCTCAGGCATCATGATCTACGGCATTATTTCGCAACAAAAGCGATTCAATCAGGAGTAGATATTCCTACTGTTTCAAAGTGGTTAGGTCATGCGGACGGCGGTGCTTTAGCAATGAAGGTTTACACTAACCTAATGACCGACCATTTGATCGAACAGTCGAAGAAGCTGAAGTTCGCAGATGGGTTAATGGTTGCTGCATAGCAACTGAATTTTCAGGCTGTTGACGACTAGCAAAACTGATGTTACAATCAAGGAGTCTCTCCCGTTATGTACTCCTGTCAAAACTCAGATCTATCCCTTGTCCTTAACGCCATTCCCCGAATCTTATCGGGTGATTCTTTCTACGAGAAGTTTGCCAGACGCTTACAACGGAATCGATCGGATGACTTAACTGTTGAAGCTGCTAGGTTGGCTCTCAGAGCGTCGGATAAAGGCGTTAGGCACAGGTATAACAAATTCTCACGGATGACGGCCTGCGTGGCTTTGACGGGGTGTTTGGTTCGGGACATCAGGCTGCCGCTAAAGCACAGTACAAATGACATTCTAAGGGCTTGTGACCGTCTAGTTAGAGATGTGCCTTTGATGTTGAAGGACATAACTGAGTGGAGGCATCTTCAATCTCTTAAATCTAATCGAATGCAGGTTTCCGACCCTCTGCTGAACTGATGAAATTAGCACATCCACAAGGAATACGTTTCTTCGGAACTGATGAGCAAAAGAA
>Ga0208898_1001283_pt1 | contig 16944 bp, 22 predicted proteins | sample VirMetDEL_Mar_4_FD_184513 | JGI IMG/M metagenome (GOLD analysis project Ga0208898, IMG submission 184513) | Aqueous microbial communities from the Delaware River and Bay under freshwater to marine salinity gradient to study organic matter... | ecosystem: Environmental > Aquatic > Marine >...
ATTAAAGAGTTAGGGTGTTATATTGTAACATTACACAGAGTCATCAGGATCAATGTTCCTACATGCCAGGTTGGTATATTACACAGTGACATTGTGTACATCATGACCCATAGGCATCATGACTCAGTGACATCATGACACCAGGACATCATGACTGCTAGGTATTCCCACATAACCTCTGGTCATCACAGTGGGTCAGTAGGGGGGTAAGGGGGGTTAAGTTTGTATGCATTACAACTCAAAAATATCTGGCAGAAATTCTGAGGTCCAAGACTTGGAGGGTTTATTCTCCGCAAAAAATTGCGCCAAGTATTGTACAATAAACACAAACCGGCCATTTTGTTTTACAATACGGAGGAGGAGTTTACCGTTTGGGAAATAATTTGATTTATTCGAGATTTACTACAGAATAGCTATTGACTTTTACTCTGAAATATGATATAATATATACAGTATTTAAGATATAGATATTATAATATAAATAGTAATATATAATTAATATAAATAAATATATATATAATAAATATGATATAGACTATAACTATATCTAATATTTATAGATATTAATCAGTGATCTTGCACACCTCTCTTCGAGAGGGAACAGTTAGAGATCCTACGGATCTCGTACACCTAGACTCTCACCCCCTTCCGAGTCTAGGGAACATATACATTGACAGAATTACTTTTCTGTGATATAATCCATGCCCGTAGGGCACACAGGGTCAAAGACCCTTCTATCCTTCGAGGATTACTTATGTCCATCGAGCACAGAGGCGAGAAGTTCTCCGGGTACAACAAGCCTAAGAGAACTCCAGGCCATCCCAAGAAATCCCACGCAGTCCTCGCTAAAGAGGGCGACAAGGTAAGATTAATTCGTTTTGGTCAGCAAGGTGTGAGCGGAGCGGGTAAGTCCCCCGACACAGCCAAAGAGAAAGCCAGACGGAAATCCTTTAAGGCACGACACGCTAAGAATATCTCTAAGGGCAAGATGTCCGCAGCTTACTGGGCTGACAAGGTTAAGTGGTAAGTCCTAACCTGTAGCTCTAAGATCAAGGAATCATAATGGCAAAGCGTCCCACGCTATCTGATATCACGACTGGTCACGGTACCACTACGAAGCTGAATGCAAACTTCGATGCTATCGAGCAGGCGTTTGATAACACCCTGAGCCGTGACGGCAGCTCTCCGAATGCTATGCAAGCTGATCTGGATATGAACAGTAACCAGATCTTGAACCTCCCTGATGCTACCACAAGCTCTGAACCCTTAACCCTTCGTCAGTACCTAGCTGGTGCTACAGCTACCGTTAATGGCTTCCGTAAGGAAACCCAGATCGCCACAGCAGGACAGACTGTGTTCACTGCTACCACGGTACAATGGGTTCCTGGGGTAGATAACCTCGTGGTGTTCCTTGATGGGGTAATGCAGGGAACAGGAAACTACAGCATCAACAGTAGCACTCAGATCACCTTCAGTGCTGGCGTACCTCTGAACACCCGTGTTGACTTCCTCGTGATGAACATCGCAGGGACCATTGCCAGCACAACCACAGACGCAGGGCTTGTTACCTACCAGCCTGCAGGCACGACTAACGTCACTAACGTAGAGTCTAAGCTTCGTGAATCCGTATCTGTAAAAGACTTCGGTGCTGTCGGTGATGGCGTGACGGATGATACTGCGGCTATTCAGGCTGCGATTGATTACACACTGATTACAGGCGGCACTTGTTTTATTCCTGCTGGTGTGTTTGTAATTGCGTCAACATTAAAAATCGGATCTGGGATAAACCTTCAAGGTCAAACTGGTCATCTGAGTGCTACATCTGTTCTGAGATACACAGGAACAGGTGATGCAATTAATTCGAAAAACAATGCTGTTCGCCAACTGCACGGCACAATTCAAAACCTGTGCATTGAAGGAACAAATACCTCAAACACAGGCATTGGTCTTAACCTTGAAACTTTTGGGTTTTTGCGAGTAATTGACGTAACAGTTCGCGGGTTTGCATCCGGCGGGGGGTTTGCCACTGGCGTTAAAATTAGTTCAGTTTCTGGCTTGCTTGGTATTGATAGTTGTATTTATCGAAACGTGCAAGTTTTATACTGCGGCAATGGCTTTGAGGTTACGGGTGTTTCTGGCTCTCAAGTAGCTGATTGTATTTTTGATACATGCGGCGTAAACTTTATGCAGAACCCTGACGGGACTGCTAACGCAAATGCGGTTGCTTTCAAGCTGACTACATTTACAGACAGGGTTATTTTGTCGAACTGCTATTACAAGCAGGACGGTAGCTTTGCCATGTCATCTGCCATGAAGATTGGTGGCAGCTTTACCACTTTGATTGCTTGCGGCGGTGAAGTAAATCAGTCTGTCGATGAATTACTAATAGATGCAACGGCTGTTGGCACGACAGTGCTGAACCACAACTTCCAAGACAGAACCCGTTTTACAAACAATGCTTCATCCGCTCGAAACTTTATTTCTGGTCAGTCTCAACCTTTAACTATTCAAAGAGGTTCTTTAGACAGCTACGATATTCTTGATATTAGAAAAAACGATGTATCTCTGCTAAACATTGACGAGAACGGAACGGCTGTTTGGGGTGACAGTTCTGGCAGCAACGTGACTGTTGATGACCTATACATAAGTGCTAATCGTGCTAGTGTTGGTGAAATTAATATTAATGGAACAGTTCCCGACACGCTGGGCAACATTCATCTTGTGATGGGGAAGGCTGCAAAACGAGGTTTTACTATTCACGGCGTTACATCGCAGGCAGATAGATATATTCACGTTCAAGACAGTGCTGGAACGGCAGTTTTTGCTATTACTGCTGCTGGTGCAACGCTTGTCGATGGTGGAGCAGTTGGTAATATTTCTTCAGATCAGCGCCTTAAAGAAAACATTGTAGATGCAAATGAGGCTTTGGCCGACATTAATGCAATTCGTGTTGTAAACTTTAATATGATTGGGCGAGATCAAAAAGAGATCGGTGTTATTGCTCAAGAGTTTGAAAATGTTTTTCCATCTCTTGTTCAAGAACAATACGATGAAAATCTTGGCGGAAACTACAAGACTGTTATCTGGGGACCGCTTATTTGGAAACTAATCAAGGCTTTGCAGGAAGCGGATCAAAAAATCGAAGCTTTGAAAGATGAAATTACGCAAATAAAAGAGGGCTTGTAAAATGCCGATCAAACAGCAAGGCGGCGTTTTTGGTCGCCATCCGACCTTTAATACTGTTGATGTAGACGGAGTTCTTAATACTGGCGGCAACGTAAAGGTTGGTGGAACAACTTTAAGCAATCCTAACAGCTATGGCAATATTCTGAATGTGCAAGGATACGCTCCTGCTGTCGTATTGACAGAAACTGACACGGGCAAAAACTACACGCTTGGTATTAACGGACAGTCTTTGCGACTTATTGAAGGCACCACTGTTCGCACGACCTTTGACACCTCTGGGAATTTAACTGTCAACACTGGCAACCTTATTATCGGCACCTCCGGCAAAGGCATAGACTTTTCTGCTACCTCTGGAACTGGCACCAGTGAACTGTTTGACGACTATGAAGAGGGTACTTGGACTCCGACAACTGCTGGTGATGCTACCGGAGTTATTACTGGAGCAGTTGGTCAATACACAAAAATTGGACGTTTAGTGCAATGTCAATGTCAGTTCCAAGTTACGACAAATTTTACTTCTAATGCTATCGATGGATTGCCTTTTGTTCCTCGAATCCAAGCGACGTTAAGTAATCAGTATGGATCGTATGCTGTTAATACTGACGGCACAGGAAATGTATTTTTTAGAATAAATGATGCTGGAACCTCTGCGGCTTTTGAGGAAACGACTGGGCAGGGCGGAACGGATCATTTGCCAAACACAACAAACAATCGGTATATGTTTTGTTTCACGTATGAGACAGACTCCTAAAGGCAAATAAAATGGCTTTAACAAAAGTACACAACCGGATGATCGACGGATCTGTTGCTAATGTAGTTGATTACGGGGCTACTGGAGACGGATCAACAGATGATACGGTCGCCATTCAATCGGCCTTAAATGCGGGTAAGGCTACTGTATTTTTCCCTGAGGGCACCTATGTAATTTCTTCAAACTTAAATCTCCCCGTCAAAATTTGTATTGAGGGAGAAGGGTATAGAAGAACAACAATTAAACCGGATACTGGTGTACGAGCTATTTTTGTTAAAGACGGAACCGTGGCAACAACCACAACGGACCATTTAATCAAAGGGTTGTCTTTCGATGATGTTCGGATTGTCTGCTATAATAGAGTTAGCTTTCTTCGAATTGAAGAATGTTCTTTTGTGCGAGTAAGCGCCGGGCTTTATGCGCCGCTTTCTTCTGTTGATAGCGCTCCCTATGGTGGAGAAACCACAGTTACCGAAAATGTTGAAGTTAATCAATGCAGATTTTTTAACACAGAGTACGGTATTGATTTTTCACAGCAGTATTTAAATCTTAGAGTAACTAATAGCTACTTTAAAAACATTGCTCAGAGAGCTATTTACTTTGGAAGTCAGTCGTCATCTTTGACTCAAAGAAATGCGCTTATTGAAAACAACACCATCGAGTCAGTAGGCACTGGCGCAACTTCAAGTTATGTTGCTGGAATGCTTTGCTATGGAGACGACATAACTGTATCAAATAACTATCTTTATGACATAAAAAATGCTTCATATTGGGAAGTGGATGGCATTTATATCAAAGCTGAAAGATGCAAGATAGAAGACAATACGTTAATCAACGCGGGTTACAGATCAGCGATTCAAACAAAATCGTTAGACACGAATGGCTCAAACAAATCAGAAACGATAATTATACAAAACAATCAAGTGTATTTTGATGAAACAGGAACCGGAACGACATCGGGTTTTGCTGGTGCCTTTGCTAGTGTAACGGGCAATTTTTATGGCGGCATTAATGTTGTCAATTACAACGCTACCATTAAAGGAAACATGGTCACAGGCGCAGGGTACGGAATCTATGCCGTCAATAGCTATACCCCGTGGCTTTATGAAAACCTTACGATAGAAGGCAACACAATCAACAAAAACAGAGGATCGTTTGCGATTTTCATAACTGGAGCAATCAACAACTTAAATGTAAATAACAATGTTATTACTGACTTTGTTGGTGGGTTGTCCGGGCATCTTTCTTCATTTAATGGAATAACCATTCAGATTAATCCAACCATATACACAACGGACGGATCAATTTGGATCACTAGCGAACAACAATACATTGATAGATTGATGTCAAACGTAAACATTGCTGAGAACAAAATTGATATTGTTGTTAATAGCTCGAATCCTGTTTACGGCATTCGATTAGAGGCTAGAGATTCATGGTCCGGTGGAGCTATGCCAACAAACAAAGGTTCATTCGAAAATATGTCGGTTGTCAATAATGTAGTCAATGCACAGAATGCTGGGTCTGGCAATGGCTATGCTTATTTGGCTCAATTAGAGCCTGCGCGGTTTGTAAATTGTTGGTTTGATAGCTATGAAATCAAGGCAAAAAATCCAGCCGCATTGCCCTCAGGTTACGGCATATCGGGATATAGGACATATGCCGGATCACCATCGGGCAACTTGACACCCTATTGGATTGGGGATCTTGTTTTAGATACCTCTGCAAGTAAATGGTATAAATCATACGGCTCGACTAATACTGATTGGGCCGCATTAAATTGATACCCCTAGCGGGTGGACAGTCCAGCCAAGGAGATAACATGGCACTCGAAAAGAAAGTATTTAACGACAAAGTAGAAGTTCTACATTTAGCTGCAGGCTATCCTGTGGTGCAAGTTAGAACTGCTACGGTGATTTTAGATGATGGTGTAGAAATCTCTCGCCAGTTCCAGAGACATGTGGTTGCCCCGGATGCAGACCTTTCTGCTGAGAGTGAAGACGTTGTAGCAATCGCTGCCGTTATGTTTACAGACGAAGCTAAGGCAGCATACGCAGCAGCTCAGGAGGCAGCAGAGTAATGGCTACTATTGCTTCTAAGAACATTACTGCTCAGAACACATTCACAGATCCTGTGAAGCTGCAGGGATACTTTAACTTCTCCGTGGGTGGCAGCACGTTTACTAATACTACAACTGTGACGGTGCAGCGTAGTGTGGATAACAGCACCTGGGTGGACGTAGATACCTTTACTGCTGCTTCAGAGGAAGTAGGCTACGAGCCTGAGTTCATGTGGTACAGAGCTGGTGTTAAGACTGGCGAGTTCACAGCCAGTGACGACATCGACGTTCGTATCGGCCAGGGTGAGAATGACTTCCCTGCCCACAGACTGAAGATCTCTTAAGAGGCTTTATGAAACGCAACGGACCTTTGAAGAACCACTTAGGGGTACGGCTTACGCAATCTTTGTTTGTGGAAATGCCTAACGATGGGTACAACCCTTCGTACACCATGAAGGATTATGATTTCGAGAAAGATGGTGTAGTGTATCCGTCCCTACGCAGACTGTACATGGACTGCATGGACCCGACAGAGCATGCGTTTGTTACCTTAGCATTTGACGGTGACTGGGATCATTGGAAAAAAATCAAGGCTAATGATCTACTGGTTACTAAGCTGAAGTACAACGAGTGGGAAGAAGAGCTATCGGCTAAGCTGCGTAGCACGGGCATGAGAGGGCTTGTGAAGCAGGCTCAGGAAGGCAATGTGAATGCAGCTAGGTGGTTAGCAGAAGGTTCGTGGAAGAGTAAGAGAGGGCGTCCCAGCAAGGCTGAGAAGGAAGGTAAGCTACGTCAGGACGCTATGCTTGAGAAAGAGTTCGCAGAGGATCTAAAGAGGTTAGGTCTTGAGTCTTGAAGCGATTCGTAAAAAAGCTGAAGAAGACCTGTACAGCTTTGCTCGTCTGGTTAATCCTCACAGGGTGTATGGCGAGGTACACAAAGAGCTGTTCGATTGGTGGACAAGACCTTCTGCCAAAGACAACCAGCTCTGCCTACTACCGAGAGATCACCAGAAGTCCCATTGTGCTGCAGTGCGCTGTGCATGGGATTTAACGAGAGATCCGACAGAGACTATCCTGTACGTGTCTGCTACCTCAGACCTTGCAGAGAAGCAACTGTATGCAATCAAGCAGATCCTGACTTCAGAAGTTTACCGCAGGTACTGGCCTGAGATGGTGAACCTAGAAGAAGGTACAAGAGAACGCTGGAATACAAACGAGATCATCGTAGATCATCCTTTGAGGAAGAAAGAAGGTGTCCGCGACCCAAGTATTAAAGCTGCTGGAATCACCACTAACATCACTGGATTCCACGCTAGTCGCGTTTACCTTGACGATCTTGTTGTACCTGGGAATGCATACACTGAGGAAGGGCGTACTAAGGTTGCGGCGCTGTACTCACAGCTCGCGAGTATCGAAACCACAGGCGCAACGGAGATTGTAGTAGGAACACGGTATCACCCGAGAGATCTGTACCAGACACTGATCGAAATGGAAGAAGAAGTGTTTGACGAGAACGGTGAGTTCTCCCACACAGACAGGGTATACGAAGTGTTTCAGAAGGTAGTGGAGCAGGAGGGTGTGTTCCTCTGGCCCCGTGAGATGCGCCACGATGGCAAGCTGTTTGGCTTTGATCGCAAGGAGCTAGCCCGTAAGAAAGCTAAGTACGTAGACACAACCCAGTTCTATGCACAGTACTACAACGATCCGAACGACCCGACAAGTAACAGAATCACCAGGGATAAGTTCCAGTACTTTGATTCTAAGTTCTTGACTAACGACAGAGGGTCTTGGTTCTTTAAGGATCGTAAGCTGAATGTAGTTGCAGCTATGGACTTTGCTTTCAGTTTGAACAAAAAAGCAGACTACACGGCTATTGTTGTAGTAGGTATTGATTCAGAGAACAGAATCTACGTACTAGATATTGACAGGTTCAAGACAGATAAGATCAAGAGTTACTACGATGCCCTGCTTGATCTACACATGAAGTGGGGATTCAGAAAGATCCGGTGTGAAGTATCAGTAGCACAGAAAGTGTTGGTTAAGGAACTTAAGGATAGTTACATTGTTCCTAATGGGCTTATGTTAAGTATTGACGAACATAATCCTACTAGACACTCTGGTTCTAAGGAAGAGCGTATCGCTGCAACTTTAGAACCTAAGTATGATAACATGCAAATATGGCACCAAAAGAACGGGATGTGTACATTACTTGAAGAAGAGTTAATGCTAGCTAGACCGCCACACGATGATATTAAAGACGCACTAACAGCAGCTATTGATATCGCAGTGGCACCTACTAGGAACACATTAAGAACACGCAGAGATAACGTAGTGTTTGATTCCCGTTTCGGCGGTGTCGCATTTGCTGGCTGATAAGAGAATATTATGGCAGGTAAAGTAGCCCAGATTCAACAAGCCATCACCAAAGATAATCTCGCTGAGAGGGTGTCTGACCTTTGGCGTGAGTGGGACATGGCTCGTGCTAAATGGAAAGAGCAGAAGCGTGAACTGCGGAACTACGTTTTTGCTACGGACACTACGACTACAACTAACTCGCAGCTACCGTGGAAGAACAAAACCACGCTGCCTAAGATCTGCCAGATCAGAGATAACCTACACGCTAACTATAAGTCTGCTTTGTTTCCTAATGATAACTGGCTTCGTTGGGAAGCTTATGATGCAGACTCTGCAACTAAAGCAAAGGCAGAAGTAATCCAAGCGTATGTTGCTAATAAGCTACGTCAGTTTAATTTTATTGACGTAGTAGATCAGATGATATATGATTACATAGATTATGGCACGGTCTTTGCAGACTGTGAGTACATTAAAGAATATCACGAGGTAGACGGTGAGCTACAGGTTATTCGTCAAGGGCCTCGTGCTATTCGTCGTAGCCCTCTGGATATTTGTATTAACCCAATCGCACCTAGCATAAGTGAGTCCCCGGAGATCACCCGCTACGTCAAGAGCATTGGTGAGCTGGAAAAAGAAATCGAAGAGAACCCCAGTGCTGGGTATCTGAAGTCTGCTCTGGATCAGATCAAGAAGAACAGAGAGCAGCTTGCTGCCTACCGGGACAGCGATATCGACAAAGCCTTTGGCATGCAGATTGACGGCTTTGGTACGTACTCCCAGTACCTGAGAACAGGGTGGGTAGAGATCCTTGAGTTCAAGGGTGATATGTACCTAGAGGCAGACCAGAAGTACCTGCGTAACCGTGTGGTCACGGTGATGGATCGCACTACGGTGCTTCGGGATCAACCTATCCCCACATGGTCTGGAGAGAAAACATCCGTAGGCACACAGTGGCGTAAGCGTCCTGATAACCTCTACGGCATGGGACCGCTAGATAACCTAGTGGGTATGCAGTACCGCATCGACCATCTTGAGAACATTAAGGCTGACCTGTTTGACCTGATTGCTCACCCGCCTCTGAAGATCAAGGGGCAGGTAGAAGAGTTTGACTGGCAGCCGTTTGCACAGATTTTCTTAGGCGACGATGGAGACATTGAGACATTAAGAATTGATGCTACAGCCCTGACGGCTGACACACAGATTGCAATCCTTGAACAGAAAATGGAGGAATTTGCAGGCGCACCTCGACAAGCTGTAGGTATCCGCACTCCTGGGGAGAAGACAGCATTCGAGGTGAATATCCTAGAGCAGAACAGCAGCAAGATGTTCCAAGAGAAAGTCGTACACTTTGAGATGTATATCTTGGAACCGCTGCTTAACAACATGCTTGAGCTTGCACGGATGGAACTTGATGCTGCTGACGTTATTCAAGTCATCGACACTGACGTTGGTATCCAAGAGTTCATTAGCGTAACCCCTGCTGACATTCGTGCTAAAGGTAAAATCCGCCCTGTCGGAGCCCGTCACTTTGCAGCCCGTGCCCAAATGGTACAGAACTATCAAGGGTTCCGCGCAATCTTCGGAGGTGATCCATCTGTTATGAATCACGTTAGCGGGAAGAAAGAGGCTGAGATGTTTGAGGAACTGCTAGGCTTCGCTAAGTACGAACTGGTACGAGATAACGTACGCCTAGAGGAACAAGCTGAAAGCATCAGACTGACTCAAGAATACCAGCGTCAGATCCAAGAAGAGAGTATGACGCCTGCTGACGTTGATGAAGCTGCTCTGGAAGGTGGAGTGTCTTAATGGACTCTAGGTTCTTTAAGGAAGTCTCACCGGAGACCAAAGAGCAGGTTAAACAAAAGCTATTAACTGCGGACGAGGAGTTCAAGATTGTTCGTGGGATTCTCGAAAAACAAATCGAGAGTAGAAGATCTCGCTTGGAAAGCAGTGACATCATGTTGAATGCTAACTGGCAGAATGAAGTTGCTACGGTCCTTGGGGAAATACGTGCCTTCAAGCACGTTGTTAGTTTACTAACCTTAGCTAAGGAGTAACTTATGTCGGAAACCACCGACCTGTTTGAGGGCCAACAAGCCCAGCCTGAGCCTGATCTGTCCGAATGGATTGGAGAAGGTAAAAAGTACAAGACTCAAGAGGATGCTCTTAAGTCCGTACCGCACGCTCAGAAACATATTCAGAACTTAGAAGAGTCTTACTCTAGTTTGCAGTCAGAGTTAGAAGCTCTAAGAGCTGAAGCCCAGAAGAGGGAAGGTATGGAAGAAGTACTTAAGAGACTAGAGCAAAGGGAATCACAGGCGACTGAGCCACAAGCTCAGGAATCGCAAGGCGCTCAGCCAAGTGTGGACCCAGCGAGCCTTGAAGAGCTTGTTGCATCTCGTGTGCCCGAGCTGTTTAACCAGTACCAGACTCAGCAAAAGCAAGAACAAAACCTTGCTTCTGTTCAGGATGAACTGCTGAAGAGGTACGGTGATAAGGCAAAGGAAGCACTGGCAGGTAAAGCCCAGGAGCTAGGTATCTCTGTGCAGGATCTTAAAGAGATGTCTATGAAGTCTCCGAAAGCTGTGCTTGCGTACTTCGGATCTACTGGCAACCCCACTCGTCAGATCCAATCCAGTGTTAACACGGATGGTATGAGTCAAGGTGTCTCTGATGGCACTTGGAAGTACTACGAACAGTTGCGTAAAACCGATCCTAAAGCATATTGGAAAGGTTCTACACAACAAAAACTTTTCAAAGACAGAGCCCGCCTTGGTGCGGATTTTTATAAATAAGGAGTAGGTTATGGCTGGTGGAATGACTACCGCTAACAGCGATCTCCTGATTCGCAGCGAACTGTACAGCGCCCAGCTCAAGGAAATCCTCGAAGATGAACTTGAGGCACAAAACTGGGTCGATTGGTTGACTGAGTTCCCCGATGGGACCACCTTCACGGTGCCTTCGGTTGGTCAAGCAACAACGCAAACGGTCGTTGAAGATCAGGCTATTAAGTACAGTGCTCTTGATACTGGTGAATTCCAGTTCTCGATCACTGAGTACCTGGGTTCCGCACACTACGTGACGAAGAAGAATCTCCAAGATTCCTTCTACATGCAGCGTGTCATGAGCCAGTTTGCAGCTAAAGAGTCTCGTGCAATCATGGAAGTTCTGGAAGCAGACATCCTGAAAGCACCGGGGCCGACAGCTTCTCAGACAGGTACTTCTCAGACTGCAAGTGCAGCAAACGCAATCAACGGTTACGATCACCGTTACGTTGCTACAGGTTCTGGCGATACGATGGACCCTGCTGACTTTGCTTACGCAAAGCTGGCTCTCAAGAAGGCCAACGTCCCGCTGAACAACCTGATTGCTATCGTTGACCCCACTGTGGGCTATCAGCTTGAGACCCTCACGGGCCTCTCTGATGTGACCTACAACCCCCGCTGGGAAGGGATCATCGGCACAGGTCTGACCACGGGTATGCGCTTCATTCGTAACGTGTACGGTTTTGACGTTTACGAGAGCAACTACCTTGCTTCTGGCCTTGGCGAGACAATCACTCACGGTGGCTCCTCGAACAGCGTGACGAACGGGGTGCAAAACCTGTTCTTCTCTGCTGACTCGACTGTGCTCCCGATCATGGGTGCTTGGCGTCAAATGCCTGAAGTTGATGCGGAATTCAACAAGGACTTCCAGCGCGAAGAGTACGTTACGACTGCTCGCTGGGGTGTGAAGTTGTTCCGTCCTGAGAACATGGTCTGTGTCCTCACCGACACGACTGCTGTCTAAGGAGATCAACAATGGCTGATTTCACAAACAAAGACGGTCTTACACGGCACTACGGTCCTCAGACTCCCCGTGATAAGGCATATCAGGTTGTCTCTGTTGGTGGCGGGATCAAGCAGCTTGTCGTGGATTTTTCCTACGATGATCTGCCTGGGTTCGATGCAGATGCTGGGGGTGGCTCCACTCCTGACAGCTTCAGCGAAGCTATTCCGTACATCCCTGCAGGGGCTACGATCCTCGATGCAACCTTCCTCGTGTGTGACGCATTCGCTGGTGGCACAAGCTACACAGTGGGTACGTACAGCAAGGCAGGCGCTGCTATCGACGCAGACGGTATCTTCACGGGTACTGCTCTGGCCCTGGCAAACATCAACGCTGACGGCAAAGTTGTGTCGCCCGATGGCGTTGACGTTGTGAAGACATCTGGCTCCTTCGATGGTGCTGCTGTGTCCACAACGCTGGATGCTTATCTCGTGGTTGCTGCTTCTGGTTCGTTCACTGACGGGCAAGCCCGTATGGTGATTACGTTCCTTGAGAAGAACACGCTTTAAGCGTAAAGGTGATGGCCCCCTTCGGGGGGCCTGATCCTCTGGAGGATTTATGCCGCTTACAGAGAAAGGCAAAAAGATTCTAAGCGAGATGAAAAGCAAGTACGGAGCTAAGAAAGGTGAGTCTGTGTTCTATGCTTCAGCTCGTGCAGGCAAGATCAAAGGTGTAGAGGGGAAGTCTCGTGCCACAAAAACCAAAAAGCCGAGTAAACGAAGCAGGTAACTACACTAAACCAGCTATGAGGAAACGCCTGTTTGAGAAGATCAAGGCTGGTGGTAAGGGCGGTCGTCCCGGTCAGTGGTCAGCTCGCAAGGCACAGATGCTGGCACGGGAATACAAAGCCAAAGGCGGTGGGTACAAGTCATGAAGAAACCGCAGAAGTCCCTAAAGAAGTGGACAGAACAGAAGTGGAGAACAAAGTCTGGGAAGCCTAGCACCCAAGGGCCTAAAGCCACAGGTGAAAGGTATCTACCAGAGAAAGCAATCAAGGCACTTAGCCCTTCTGAATACGCTAGAACATCAGCTAAGAAGCGCAAAGATACCAAAGCAGGAAAGCAGTTCTCAAGTCAACCTAAATCAGTAGCTAAGAAAGTGCGTAAGCACAGGAGTTAACAATGCCGAGTATCTCTTCGTACGGATCTGCTAACAAGATGAAGAAAGACAAGAAAAAGACAGGCATGAACAAGCCTAACGTCCGTGGTGGCATGAGCCGCTCCACGATGGTGTCTAAGACTAAGAAGAGGAAGTAACTATGGAAGATCTAATGGCAATCTTTGACGTACTGCCTTCCTGGGTTCTGGCTCTTGATGGTCTGCTGATTGCTCTGCTGGGTATTGCTGCACTCACACCCACAGAGAAAGACGATGCAGTGCTGGCACGAGTGAAGAACCTGCTTGACAAAGCTAAGTCCTTGCTGGTGAAGCCCAAGCAATGATTGAGATGATGCTGCTTCTAGCCTTTGTCGGTGCGTTGTTCTATGCGTACAACGTAGGCTGGAAGTCAGCAGCTAGTCACACAAAAGTTGAGGAGCTTAGTGAACATGCTGACAGGATTGCAAAGAGTGTCAAGACTCGTGATCGCTTTGACTCTGATGACGATTACCGTGACAGGGTGCAAGACCGTTTCTCTGAGTGATTACTGCTCCCTGTACTCTCCTGTGTACACACGAGATACAGACAGACAAGAGCTTAGGGATAACGTAAACAAGAACAATGCAGTGTGGTTAGAACTGTGCGAGAACGCTGATGGCTAAAATGACTGTGCTAGAAATGACTCAAGCTGTGCTGAACAGCATGGGGTCCGATGAAGTAAACAGTATCTCTGATACGCCAGAGGCTACTGACGTTGCGACTACGATTCGTGACGTTTACTTTAATATTATCCACAGCAAAGACTGGCCTCACCTGCGTGAGCTGATCCGTCCTACCTCTGGTGGGAACCCTGCTCGTCCTACGCACATGACCATCGAAGATAACATTCAGAAACTCCTGAATGAAACGATGTACTACGACTCTCGTGACACTGTGGCTGGTGATCCTGAGTGGACACTGGTTAAGTACCTAGAGATTGATGACTTCTTGAAGCACACAATGCGCAGAGGGGATGCACTTAGTGACACTAACGTACAGTCTGTGACTGATCCTAGTGGCTTTGTGTTCTACGTGTACAACGACAGAGCACCTAAGTACTTCACCTCTGTGGATGACGAGACACTGATCTTTGACGCATTCAACAGTGCAGTAGACTCTACCCTGCAAACCAGCAAGATGCAGGTGGTAGCGTACAAAGAGCCTGTGTTCACGCTGAGTGATAGCTTTGTTCCTGATCTACCTAGCAAGGTGTTTCCGTACCTGCTAGCTGAAGTGAAGTCTGTGTGCTCTATTGAGATCGCTCAAGTAGCTAATGCTAAGCAGGAGCAAACCAGCCGTGCTTACAAAGGATGGATGGCACTTGAGAAGTGGAGAACCAGAGGCGGTATTCGTAACCTGAATAACTTTGGGAGAAAGTGATGACCGAACAAGGTCTGGAGCTTGCATTAGATTATGAGTTCGAGGCAGGTGGAGTAACACTCAAGCCTGAGAAAGTACCTCAACTGAATATGTACACACTGAAGTCCACAAGAGGATCTGTGCCCGATGCTTTGTCAGGGAGATATACGTCACTACGTAGCCTTGGCAAAGCTGTGCAGGATTACCTTGACTTCAAGCAAGAGAAACAAGAAAAGCAAGAAGTTAAACGACAGCAAAGAAAACGCAGACAAGAAATTCAGGCACATATAGACGCAAGGGCAGAAGCAAATGGCGAATCTTGAACACACAGCTCTGAATAGTGCTCAGGTCCATGAACCTAAGCATATCACCAGTGCTACTACGTCAGACACAGGCAAGGTAATCACGCCTAGCAGCTCTGTGAACAACGTCAGTCAGCTTCGGTACTTGAATCTTGACGAAATTGCTACTGATGGATTCAGAAATAAGTCCACAGGGTGGGCACATTACTTCGACAGCACCTATACCAGTGGCTCTAAGCTGGCTTTGTCTGCTGGTGTGCGTACAAAAGTCACCATTGACGGCCTTGGTGCTGGCACAGACGCTACAAACGTAGCTGATGGGGACACGAACTACTGGAATACCAGCACAAACAGGATCACACCTGCTGCTATTGACGATGTTTACGAGGTGACGTTCCGATTCAAGGCAGATACCACGGCATCTAAGCCGTATTTTGACCTTGAGTTCGATGTTGGTGGGGGCGTAGGGGTTGTTTCTGCTGTGACTGCAGAGGTAATCAAGGGCTCCAGTGCTCTGAATCGTTTTGATTTTACCTCTAGCTTCCACACTAGTGCTGTATTCCTAGCTAATGGGGCTGAATTGTACTTTAACTCTAGTGCAACTATTAATGTTTACGACATGAATATCATGATTACCAAGCTGCATCAAGCAGGATAAAACATGGCTAGAGTTGCCCAAGAATACCAGCAGTTCAACTTCTCTAAGGGTAAGATCACTGAGGCTACACCTCTGAGCTTCCCTGAGAACGCTGCTCTTGAGTTAGATAACATGGATCTGCGCAAGGATGGCAGCATTCGTCGTCGTCTTGGGGCAGATTTAGAGGCTAACTACAACGGTTTCTTTACCTTCGACAAGATTGCCTTCAGAACTGCAGGGGTGAATAACTTCCTGTGGAAATCTGTAGGTGGTGTAGGGGGTAGAGACTTCGTAGTTGTGCAGATTGGCTTTGAGCTGTTTTGTTTTGACGCTACAGCAGACAGCTTGAGTGCTAATTACATTGGCTCTAGCAGCATTGACCTGAGTTCTTTCTCTCTCCCTGGTGCTGTGGGTGACAAAGAGTTCAACTTTGCTGCGGGTAACGGGTATTTGTTCGTAGTAGGGGAAGAGATCGAGCCTGTTTACATTGAGTTCGATGATGCTACTACTACCTTCAGCACCACACAGATCAATATCCAGATCAGGGACTTCGATGGGGTAGCTGATGGTCTAGCTATTGACCAGCGTCCCACATCCCTGACTGCTACCCACAGGTATAACCTCAAGAACCAAGGTTGGCCTAACAGCTTTAGCTGCTTTCAGCTAGAGAACGGTGACTCTGCACCTCTTGTTACTGATCCTATCCAGCATACCTATAACAAGCTGAGCTTTTACCCCAGTAACGCAGATATTATCCATTTAGCTAAAAGCACAGCCAGTAACTTCATTGAAGGTATCGGCTCCTACAGCCCTTGGTTCCTCCGTAAGCTGAACGTAGGTAACACTCAGGCACCCAGAGGTAGGTTTATCCTTGATGCCTTTGTGCGCAACCGTACGGCTGCTTCTGGGGTGGCAGGTATCCCCACAGTTACCTACAACAGCAGACCCAGTGCCACAGCATCCTTTGCTGGCAGGGTGTTTTATGCTGGTATGACGGATGGGGATCTTGTAGGTACGATTTATTTCTCCCAGTTGCTCACAGATGTCGATAGAGCAGGGAACTGCTACCAAGAACAAGACCCCACAGCAGAGCAGCTTAACAGTCTCCTAGCTACTGACGGCGGAGCTATTGAGATCCCTGATGTAGGTAGGATCTACAAGCTGATTCCCTTTGAGAGAGGCATTGTTGTAGTTGCAGACAACGGTGTGTGGGAGATCGTTAGCTCTGACACCACAGGCTTCACAGCTACTAGCTTCTTTATCCGCTTTGTGACCAACACAGGAGCTATTGCTCCCGGCACAATCACCGCTATCGAAGGTGGGGTGTCG
>Ga0208898_1001288_pt1 | contig 16898 bp, 28 predicted proteins | sample VirMetDEL_Mar_4_FD_184513 | JGI IMG/M metagenome (GOLD analysis project Ga0208898, IMG submission 184513) | Aqueous microbial communities from the Delaware River and Bay under freshwater to marine salinity gradient to study organic matter... | ecosystem: Environmental > Aquatic > Marine >...
GTATGGGATGTCGCTCCCTTCGTAAACCAAATTTCCCCAAAAGTCATAAACCATATAATGCTCAGGTAATTCGTTTTCTTCTATAGAAACTGTTGAATTAACTACATTAAAAGTCCATTGAGCTCTTTGAGTACCTATCAATTGTCCATTTCGATAATCGTCGATCTGGAATCCAGTAGCATACTTTCCCAAGGTGGGAGGTATCCAGCTAATGCTGTCATTATCCACATGCATGGAAAGCTGGGTGTAAACTTGTGGCACGAAAACACTATTTGCATATCCAAAATGTAAATCAGTTTGCGAGATAACAGCAACATCATTGTCCACCTCATTTAAGAAGCCATTGATATTACCCCAAACAGGCTTCATTGTATTTCTAGTATTAACCTGCTGATTAATAATAAATGGTACCCTTGCAAATGGTGTCGAGTTATTCGGAATGTGCCAGTAGTCTGCAGAGATTATAAAATCAGAGTTCGTCGAATTCTGGGAATTATTAATCATTCCCCAGCAGCAATTTTTGTAGATAAACCTGTATTTGTTGGAATCCAGATCCAAATAATTACTGGTGTAGTTTATTATGTTGTATCCCTGGAATGAAATTGTGGAAGAACCTTGAGTTAGAGTAATCGTTCCGTTTTGAACATACCAACCTACAGAGTTCATTTCCCATTTCTCAACTGTGATAGAGCTTGGTGAGATTCCCTGTGGGTCAGCTATAAGCCATACCCCAACGGATGTTGAATCATAACTTGTTTGAGCTACTGCAACCATTCCACCCAGTAGGTGAGAAGCACTTAGGGTTGTGCTCAGGATAAATAAAAATGCAAGTAAAAGTTTCTTCATTTCAACGGTCTTTTTTGGAATTTCACAATTAATTGCTTAGGGGTGCTTTAATTGGTGGATGTGATTTATAATTAAATAATTCAAAGTCAGTTATATAATAACCATCTAATATACTTTTAGTAAATGGTGTACCATTATTATCAACATCACCATTGTTAATTAAAACCTTTGGTAATTCCATTGGCTTTCTCGTCAATTGCTCTTTTGTCTGTTCAATGTGATTTGAGTATAAGTGAACATCGCCTAAATTACCAATCAATTCATCAGGAATCATATTTACCTCTTTGGCCAAAATGATAAGAAGGAGGCCGTAGCTTGCAATATTGAAAGGCAATCCAAGAAAAGTATCGACAGACCGTTGATTCCACATTAAAGATAATTTCCTCCTTGGAAATTTCTCTTTGTCAAGCTCCTCGTCAAATAGATTTTTTGCGTAGCTCTCGTCTTTGCCTAAGCTGTTAGCCCACTCTTCCCGTCTCTCCTTTAATGACATTTCCCTAGTGTAAACTTGAAATCCATAATGGCAAGGTGGGAGAGTCATATCATCTAATTGACCAACATTCCAAGCATTAACCATCAACCGCCTTGAGTCTGGATTTGTTCTAAGTTGTTGAATAAGTTTTTCGATTTGGTCAAAATCATTTGGATTAGTACTGTAGGGATGTCCTCTCCAACTTCTCCATTGTTTTCCATAAATTGGACCTAATTCACCCCACTTTTCTGCGAACTCATCATTTGTTTTAATTTCGTTAATGAATTCTTCTTTGGTGAATTGACCATCAGCATCCATTGATGTTTGCCAAGCATAATTCTTATATGCATCACCGTTCCAAATGTTACATCCATTATCCACCAAGTACTTAATATTAGTATCACCTTTTAAGAACCATAATAATTCAACAACCATGGTTTTGAATGCCATTTTCTTAGTAGTCAAAAGTGGATATCCTTCGGACATTTTATGTCTAATCTGTCTCCCAAACACAGAGATAGTACCGGTACCAGTTCTATCCTCCTTTTCAACTCCATTATTAAGGATGTCGGCTAATAGTTCCTGATATTGTTTGTCTATGTTATTCATTCTTTAAATCTTTTTGAATGTCCTTACTTACTGTTTGTAAATATTTAACCCTCTTTTCATGTGATACAAAAGGAACTGACCAAAATTGTTTTGTTTTTAACCACCTAGAGGGTTTCCACCCAAAAACAAAGGTGTAGACTCCCATAACCAATCTAAGTTTTACGGAATTTAAATACAAAGTGAGTACCGGTAATGAAGGAGCACCGTGTGTAATGTAAGTCCTTACTTTTTTACTCTTCAGAAAAGGTTTTGGGTAAGCATATTTCCCAAATAGGGGTACAAAGTTGTATGCATATCCAGGGATAAAAACCTCGTCAAAAAAAGTTTCCATTCTTGGTGTTAATCTAAACCACCACACGGGGGAAATAAAATAAATTGAATCCGCCCAGGAAACAAGATCTTGATAACCCTCCATTAATTTTGTTCTTGGTTTTGAAAAATTGTCTTTATAGAGATCGATAACTTTAAAATCGACTTTGCTCTTTTTAAATTCGGATTCAATTGTTTTATAAATCCCATTATAACAGAAACTTTTCCTGTCGGGGTGCCCGATTACAATTAGGTACTTCATATTTTTTTAGTGCATTTTTCTCTAACTCTCTCAGAAATAGGAATAGGATCGTTATTTTCGTCTATCCTAACAAATTTAATTTTAGTTGATAGTATAACTGATTGTTGTCCAGAATATACATTGTGGGCTCTTGCTTCTAAATAAAGAGTCATTGAAGTGTTTCCAATATCACTTACTTGACCGTAGATCTTTATAAGCTGACCTTCCTTTGCGGGTCTTTTAAAAACGCATTCGTCTATTTTTATAGTTACCATTCTTGGAGTGTCACAAACTTCCATTGCCATAGCAGCTCCGGCTGCATCAAGCCATGCTAAGAGTTTGCCACCGAAGAGGTTGGCATGAAAGCCAAGATCAGACTTTTTTATCGGGTGTGTTGATATTAATTCCATTAGGTTCGTGGCGGGAAAATTCCATTTACACAAATAATATATTGGACCTCATGGCTAGGACTTTCTAGTATCGGAAGATTGAATTTTAATCCGGGTGGCATATCACTGTCGTACCTTACCCCATCTGGAAACTCTTTACCCAAAACTGCACCAAGTGCTACATAATCCTTAAATTCAACTTCTCTACCATCGCAGGCCATCCAGTTCTTGGGAACATAGTTGGATGTAAAAAGAATTATTTGTCCTAAATATCCTTCCATTACTTTTCAAAGATTTTAATTTTTGCATCAACCTCGGTTAGCTCTGACCATGTACCCATGTAGGTAACCGCTCTCACTTTACGATTATCTATCCACACATATTCCTGTCCGTCTTTTATCCTTGGTTTGTCCATTACCAACGAGTGGTAGAGAAATCCGTTGTCATGAAGCCACTTCTCAGTAACTTCCCTGTCTTTCTCCTCCCTGGCTGTAAAGAAGGTGATTTTATTTCCCTTCTCGTGCCATTTATTAATAATGTCCAAAGCATCTTCGTATGGCTTTGCATATGGATAGAGGTGACTATCCTCATTTTTAATGTCCTCACAGACGGTTCCGTCTATGTCTATTAAAAAAATTTTATTCATCTTCAGATTCTTGTCCGGATTGTCTTGCGATTCTTAATGCTATTCCAATAATCCCTCCCGCAGCAAAATAGCCTGCAAAAGAGTCAAAGACCATTGGTGTCCACAATCCTATAATAGCTATGATAATGGAATGACCGTATTTTGTGATTTTTATCATTTAAAGATCCTTCCCAGGGTAATTAGCTTTATAGAATCCCAATACCCCAATTCGTATCCCCATAATTTTCTTTCACTTAGGTCATCATATACTTTCCATAGATAGTTTCTAATCCAAAGAAAATCCCACCAATCAACAGACAGTTCCTGGATTGTTGTTTTGTTTGGTAACCTAAACTCAAATGCTAAAAGGGAGTAATATCTTAATTTGAAATTGATTGTAAAAATGCTAAACCCCCAACTTTCTTGCTGGTCACGTAGCAAAAGGGTAAACAGGCTGAAACTTAAGTTCCAATTTCTTGTTTTCCATGAAATTTTCTCTAATAATCTTTGAAGCATAATTAAGGAAGTTGATCCTTAATTTAAACAGCAAAGGGGCCTAAAAGTTTCGATTAAGCTAAGTTAGAAAGATCCTCAATATCAAACTTGCTCGAGTAAGCAAGTGCATTTCTATATGCTCTGCTACTTCCTATGTTTTTACCCCAACCAGCATTTGCATTTACCGCAGCACCTAATGCTTTATCAAATTCTGTAAAGTCATTAGGATCATTATTTCCAAATTTCCTTTTGGAGTGCTTGCTACTAAGACCATTTACAAAATAAAGTGCATTTACTTCAGCAGCAATCTGAGGATCGTTTACTTTTTCTGGGTTGGCAACAATGTTTACGTTAGTACCATTAGCCTGAAGTAATTTGTTGTATTTCTCATAATTGCCTTTGAATGTTAATTGATTAAAACCTCTTCCCCTATATTTAGATCCGTCTCCTGGACTGGTGTTTCCATATCTCCCACCATAAACTTTATCCCAAAAAGCATCTTCGTCTTTCTTAAGTTTTGTTAATTCATTATCGCTCAGTCCAGAAACCTTAGAGCCAAATATTTTTCTAATTCTCTCGTTAGATGTGTTTTTGTAAGATATTTCATCCTTTGGTATGAAATTAGATTCCTTTCCAATAACCGAAAGAATAGCTTTTTGTGTAAGTGGGTTTACTATACCATACTTATTAAGTGCATCTACGACAAGTTTTGCGTTTTGGCTTTTAGTGCCGCTGCCAACTCTTCTAATTTTAACAGTTCCCACTGTAGGTGTATCCACATTTTTACGTGGGGTGATAACAGAAGTTGCTGATGGAGTGCTATTTGTGTTACCGTTGGGGCTATACGTTGACTGTTTTTTAGTCCAATTTGTCCTATTTTTATAGTAGTCTATGAGGGTTGATCTAAGATCTGATGCTGCGGACGAATCACCTTTTGTGATAGGAGCATCCTTTATTTTGTTCAAGAAGTTAGTTACCCGATTGTAATCAACATCTTCAAACACACTAAAAGTTTTGATTCTTCGCATATTTTATATATCAAAACCGATTTACCAGGATTCTATACTGGGGTAATATTTTTCTGAGTCTATGAAAGGAAATTGATAAGCGTGCTCCCTGAGTCTTAATTCCATATTTCTAACCTTTTTGTGATGGTCTGAGAATGTGACAAATTCCCTAGAAATCATCGGCCAGATTGTGTAGTTATTAGTAGGAATTTTTTCGGAGGTTAAAAAGTGATCCACATCATCTATGTTAAGTTCATGTCTTAGATGCATATGATCATTTACTTTGTCAAAGCATGTTGGTGAATAAACAGCAAAATTTATTGTGCTCGCCTGATTCCTTGGCTTTGCTAAATGGTCAGTGATAACTTCAATTTGGGAGTAGAAGTAATGATTACCAATTAAGACATCCCAGTCTTCGGGAATGTTTCTAAAAACGGATTCTAGTTTTTCTAACCAGCCGGTTGCCATTTCACAATCATCTTCAATAACTATTATGGGTTCACCAATTTCTTTGCTCTTTTTCATACACTCTAAATGAGCTAGAAAAATTCCAGTGGGAGGGTCGCTATTTACGATTCCATCCTTTCTAGTTACATGAAAATGGTTTAGAATATCTTGGTTCTTGCTTTTAAAAATTTCCCACCTATCTTCTCTTTCCGGAAGGTTGATTACTAAAGCCCTCTTGGGCAATGGAATGGATTTTGTTTTGACAGCAAAAGAATCTCTGGAGTCGATGATTTTTTCAATGTCTTTAACCTTATTATTCTCAGACATCTGGGAGAAGTGCCCAGGTCCAATTGTTGGTCCTAAGGGATTATTCATTTCTTTTGTCTATTCTTCCCAATCTGGATCCCTCCAGTCGTTATAAGAACCATCCAAATAGATATCTGTTTCCTGGTGAGTTAATAACCATTCATATTTGTCTTTAACCCAAACTTTCTCGGATAGTGGTATTTCTACCCTGGATTCTATTCTCGATCCGTCGATGAAACCCCCCAAGAGTGATTCAAGAGATTCTAAAATTTCTACAAGATCTTCGTCCGGTATGATTTTGCTGGATTCAGATTCGCAATAGATCTCTATTCTATTACTTTCATTCACCTCTAAGCAGTTTAGAAAAAGTTCTCTGGCATCTGGATCGACAATGAGCTTTCTTATCCTTCCTTTAGCACTTTCCAGATAACTTGGATTGAACTTGACTTTTGTTACTAAATCTATGTGATAAACACAATTTTCTAACATTGTTAAACTTTGCTTTTATTTGACTATATAACAAGTTTAAAAAATAGAATTTCCACTAATAAATCTCGAGCAAAAAGTTTTTCTGTGATGTTCAGTGAGTCCGTGTTTTTCAATAGAGTCTGTGTGAGCTTTAGAACCATACCCAGCGTTGCTTTCCCAAAGATATTCCGGGTGGAGTTTTCCTAATTCCTTCATTAGATTATCCCTTGTTACTTTTGCAATTATTGAAGCAGCAGATATGGATTGGACCTTGCTGTCGCCTTTTATAATGCATTCAAATGGGATTCCTTTGTGTCCTGGAAATTTGTCACCGTCTATTAATAGCTTAGAAGGTGTGGTATTTAAGTTATCTATGGCCTTTTTCATAGAAACAAAAGTTGCCTGTAGAATATTGATGCGATCTATCTCTTCCGGATCTGATGATCCAATTCCATAGCTGAGCGCATTTTCTAAAATTATCTGATAAGCCTCTTCTCGCCTTTTAGGGCTTAATTTTTTGCTGTCTTTGATGAGTGGATGGCTAAATCCCTCCGGGAGAATAACTGCGGCAGAAATGACAGGACCTGCTAGACATCCTCTGCCTACTTCGTCAATTCCTGCTTCCATTTTCGAGCATCTCCTTCTTAGCTTCACTAAGTGCCTGGTCATAGATAGCATCTCGGTCTATCCATGATTTCCCTTCCATTTGGAGTTCTTTTTGCCTTTTATCGACTTTCTCCATTACTTGGTCTTTAATTCCAAGTTCCCAAGCTTCCATTAATAGATCTTCGATGTAACTCATTTTATTTAAACATTTGCCATCAGGGTGGCTTTAATCCCATTCTCTGGATGTACTACATAAGCATGTAATGCTCTGGTAGATCCCTCATACCCGTGATTGTGGTGCCATCTATCAGATCCAGATAAACTAGGCATTTGGAATACCTTTACACCTTTAAAATCTTTTACCATCTCGTGGTGCAAGTGACCGGTGAAGAAAGCTCTGTGTTTGGTTTTTGCCCAAAGATCAGCTGCTTCGTTTGCCATCATGTAAGGCAGATCCTGTAACTTCATACCATCACCGTGTGTGAATCCCATCAAGGTGTTTCCGTAGCTGAAGTATTGGCGGAATTTGTGACATCTTATTACATTTACATCTTCGCAGTCTCTATAATAAGCCCCCAGGTACTGTAACAAGACGTGGGAGAGCTTAAAATCATGGTTACCTGCAGTGAGGATAATCTCAACCTCAGCAACTTGTCTTAGCATATCCAAGAATTCAACCATAAGCTGCTGACCCTCTACCATAATCTGGATAAATGTGCCGTCACAATCCTGTGGAGTTCCTTTTGTTGTGGTTCCTCTCATTGTATCTACATGGAAAAAGTCAGAACCAACAGGAACAATGATCTTTTCAATGTTATATTTAATGATATCCGGGATAAGCTCTTTTGTCTTTTGTAAGAGCAAGTCCCTTGCCATTTGTCTGTTATATTCTTCTCTTACCTCCCCAGACCAAGCGTATTTTCCATAATGTAAATCAAAGGGAGACATCACTAAAGCGTGTTTGTCTCCCTTTGGAAGGTCTAGCTTAGGTACTTTATATTTTGCAAAAACGTTTTCAAGCTTCTCTGCAAGTGGGTTAAGGGTTAATCCTTTAAATGCCCACCAGTTGTTTGCAGCGTCTTTGATAAGTTTTTCTTCCTGTCTGGTATACTTCTGGAAGAAAGAAAATTTCCTCTTCTGCAAAGCATCTTGAACCATCTCGTCTTCACCCCTTGCAAACATTTCCTCGTCTGTGTAAGGCTCTGAGTCGTGAGTCCATCCCATGATAGACTTAAGAGCAATGAAGATGTTTCTTGGGATTTCGAAATTTCTACAGATTTCATTGATGGTCTCTGGAGATCCGTCAAGATTGGAATATCTAGCCTTCATGTCCCTGACGATAGTCCCAGTAAACTTGTATGGCTTGTTCTTTATATAAATAATGTAAAGGTCCTTGGACTCGTCAAAATAGTAAGCAGAATTGTGTTTGTACTTTTTGTAAGCAGCTTGTGCAAGTTCCTTTTCTTCATTCTCCTCAATTTCTAGTTGCTCGTCGCTAATTTCGCTTTCCCTTTCAAACTTCTTTTGGATTTCTGCTTCCAATTCTATGTTGTCGTCTTCTTGCGGTGTTTGTAGGTGTACTGAAATTGCTCTTCTTAAGCTGTCAATGTGTGAAGATCCGAGGTCTATTGAATTCTTTGAAACTATTTCTCTGGCTATTTCAGAGTGATTCAATCCTTGTTTAAATAACTGAATTATTTGATCCTTAAACTTTTCAACTATTTCTCGGAGGGATAATTTGCTCATACTATCTTGTGTGATTTGCCCTTACGGTTTAGGTAAGGAATTTTCTAATATATGGGAGATTCTCAAAAAAATTTCGGTCTGTTTATCATTTATATAACAGAACTATTTTGTATCACAAAAAACGGGCTCAATTCCTTGAACCCGCTTAGTTATTAATCCCTGGAAACTTTACTCTTTGTCCTCTTTTGAAATTGCACCAACTATTTCCATTAGTCCTATCTCCTTTTCAAGTTCTTCAAAGTATTCTGTAATGTACTTACATTTTTCATACTCCTCCGTGGACTCATAGTAATCAAGCAAAGATGTTCTAATCGCATCCCTTTTCTCGACAAGTCTTGGATGTAAAATTGCTTTTGTACCCATAGTCTCCATCCTTTGGATTGCGTTTTCGTAGATATCTCTTTCTAATTTTTTAGGTGCTTGGTCCAATTCCATTTTTTTATATTTGGGTTCCTGTCCGGCCATCTTTTAAAACTTCAAAAAGGTCGTGGCATTTTTCATACTCCTCAAACTCTTCGAGAATTTCTAGACATTCCTTTGAATTTTCAATCAAAGAGCTCTTTAACCCAAACTTTACAATATTTGAGTAAATTCCTAGTGCCCAGTTTAATTCATCTATAGTCCGAAGAGTTTTCATGATTTCCCATTCAAACTATATATTTCAATTAGCTGAGAAAAGAAAAAGCATTTACTCCCTTCTGGAAAGGAATTCCAGCACGATTTGGTGCATTATATTCAACCATAAGCATCCTATCTCCATCTTGGTTAGCATAAACGTTTAAAACCTTTACCGTCTTATTGGTTGCATTTTCCCTTAGGATGTCTCCTTTTGTGACCTTAATTCCGTTTAGCATTGCGGAAGTTGTCAAGAAATATTCTTTTGCGTCCATTTTTCAAATTCATTAATTAAAGTTTTAACCTCTGAGCAGGTTTCGTATCTTTCAAGCTCCTCAGACCAAAGAAGGTAATTTCTCAGGAATGTTCCATAATCTTCTTTCTTTATAATTATGGAATATCCTTCCTCATTCTCAAGGCCCTCTTCATCCAGGTGGAAAATGATAGAGAATGAATATTTCTTTTTTACCCCCTTCTTAATTTTTTGGTAAATGATCTGCCAAAAGGCATCCTTTTCGCCAAAGGACATGTCATCGCTAAAAATTAGATGGTCGTTTGGATCTTGCATGTTTTTATTTTTCTAGTTCCACCTCCTCAACACCAGGAGAAAGAATGATGCCCATAAATGCTGTAATTAGATAAGGGTCTGCATTGGAACCTGGCCTTCTATCCTCAAGATATCCTTTCCATTGTTTTGCAGTGTCCATTGGAATTCTAATCGACGCCCCTCTATCACTAACACCCCATGAAAATTTCTCAATGTTTTGTGTCTCGTGATTACCAGTAAGTCTTTGATCATTATCTGAGCCATAGATTCTGATGGCTTCTTCGTGCTTATCTTCCATGTCTTTGAATATAGCCTCGAAGTAATCTTTTCCACCAGCAGTTCTCATCACCTCGTCAGAGAAGTTAACATGCATACCAGATCCATTCCAATCTTCTTCTGCTCCCATGGGTTTGGGGTGATAGTCTACCTTTACCCTGTATTTTTCTGCAATCCTATTAAGGATAAACCTAGATACCCAAAGATCGTCGCCAGCGTTTTTATTTCCTTTAGAAAATACCTGATATTCCCACTGCCCAAGCATTACTTCTGCATTGGTTCCTGTAATGTTGATCCCACAAGATAAACAAGCGTCCATGTGTTCTTCTACAATTTCCCTTCCAGCACTATAAGGATGTCCTACTGAACAGTAGTACTTCCCTTGTTTTTCTGGTGCATCAAAGTTTTCAAAACCTAATGGTCTACTTTCTTTTCTATTATGCCATCTTAGGACATATTCTTGTTCAAATCCAAACCAGTGTGTTTCATCATCAACACTTACGGTAGATCTTGTATTGGTTTCGTGAGGTGTACCGTCTGGATTCATTACTTCACACATTACCAAGTAGGAAAATCCGTTTCTTAACGGATCTTGGTAAAGCTTAACTGGTTTTAAAACACAGTCGGACGAGCTTCCTTCTGCTTGGTTAGTTGAACTCCCATCGAAAGACCATAATGGAATGTCTTCCAATTTTGGCATCATTAAAGTTAATGGATTCTCTATCCCGTCGGGGTTGAAATCCAAGACTTTTACTTTCGACCTTAAATTAGGTTCTGGTTTATAACCATCTAGCCAGATGTATTCGAGTTTGATTTTCATGAATAAGTAATTATTTTTTTGCTCCTTGTTTATATACCAGGAAGCAAGAAAATTTTCGACTTATTTCTTAGAAAATTTTATGGCTGTTTTGACTGAAGGTCCTCAGCTTTTTTGCTGAAATCTTCATATTGAATGATTTTCCCTGTTGTCCCCCTCTCTAAACCTAGGGATCCCTTCTCTGTGCCGAAGGTTCTTTCATCAAACCACCTGACAAAGTTGTCTACTGTTTTGAATTTCTTGTTGGGTTCTACTACTGGTAAAGACATAATGTTTTCCTTTTTTATTGCTTTATTTATCAAGGAAAAACATTTTAGTCAAAATACCAACCAAAGCTGAAAATATAATCCAAATGATTTTAGTGACTGTTCCTTTCCATTTTACAAGCTCAACGTGTTCAAGCATCATCTCTTTAAAATCTTTCTCCTCCTCTTCCTGATTCTCCCTGTAGCGAGTGTTTTCATTGACCCTAACAATGACACCATCATCTGGATCGAGCAATTTTTTTTTTAGGTCCGATAGATCTTTCTTCATATCGGCCTGGGATTGCTTTAACTCCTCTATGTTCGTTTGAATAACTTTTAGCTCACCGTTCGGTAGCTGACTTTTCATCTTAGACAGTTCATCCAAAATGTCCTTCATAAGATCCGTTACTTGATTTTTGTCTGACATTGCTCTAGTTTGGTTTATTCCCCAACAACCCAAAATAAAGCTAATCTATATATCAGGTTATCTCCTGACAAAGGAAGACAAAAGAAGGTAATGAAAATTTTATGCAGGCTCTAAATCGACCAGTGTACCCTCAACAATAATAAAGGAATCTACAGTTTCTTTGGGTGTATTTATAAGAAAAAAACCATAGCACCCCTTTTTACTAACCGAGTCTTTAATGATGGTAGCTCTATAAAACCTGATAAGAGCGCAGGTTTCTATGTGGGCTTGGGCCGTTAGTGTTCGAATGGAGATTTTCAACTACCCCAAAATTTCTCTGGACACGTCATCAATGTGAACTACCAGGTATTCGTTTGCTTCGGTAAGGTGTAGTAGGACCTCCTCTGAGGTCATGCTTCCAACAAGGTTGGCTTCATCACCCTCAAATTGAAAATTAGTCCCCAGGTGGGATGGCTCCAGCTTTGATCTTCTCATCCATTTGCTTTGGTTTCTTACAAAAAGATCACCATAGTACTTTCTCATGGAATCTGTTGGTTCCTTGATTTTTCTTCTTCTTTTTCCTGCTAAATTTGCCATTCTAATTGTAATATCCTTTTTCTTTTAAGGTGTCAAGGTGTTGTATGATTTTTTCTATCTCTTGTTCCCTCTTCTCCCCATGCAACACTTTAATTGTTTTTTTGTCCTTAGGTATTTTATAAAAATCACCGCTAAGGGTATCTTCATCTACATCAGTTTCAAAGAAATGCTTAACTGTCTGGAATCCCTCGTTGATATTGATGTAACTCATAGGAAGACCTCCACCTCCATATTTCCAAATAAGTACATTCATAGGTGTCTCGTCCTGGAAGGGGGAATATTCATACACATCTACCACCTTCCACATAACATTCAAAAACTCTTCAACGATTGTTAAGAACTTCCTACAGTCCTGGTTAAAGATAAAGAGATTTGTGGTTCTGTATTCTCCCCTCTGTTCGGGCTTAACCTGTAGAAACTGCATTAATGGCCATTCTAGAGTTTTTGTCATGTCACATTCTGGCCAGCAACCATCAAATGGATTACCCCTCATTACACCATTCTCGTCGGGAACCATCACAAACTCGTGGGGACCTTTTGTTGCCAGTGGTATGTTTTTGATCCTTTCAGCATATTCAAAGATCTCATCAATATTAGGACATGCTATGCTATCACCATCAATGTAGCATGCTTCATCATAGCCCATATCTAAAACACGAAGGCAAGCTTCACTTTTTCTTGTCATAACCTGGAAGCTTCGGGGATTTCTCCGGTTGACATAAAAATTACCATCTTTGGTGTCCTGAAAGTTTTCTCCCTCTTCATAAAGATCATAATCGATTCTATGGAATATAACACCAGGAGGCATCTCAAGTTGGTTATCCTTGGGATGATAGTTTATGCAGAAGATGTTGATGTCCAGGTCAGAAAATTTCTTCAAACTCTTTACTAACCAAAGGGTTAGATAATGGTAATTCTCCGTGGTTATGGATACATAGGTTCTTTTCATAAATTAATTAGGTATGATGAAATTTGTGTCCCATCTTTATTAAACACCTTAACAACATCACCACTTTTCAGGTCATCCACAGCAATCCAGTAGACGAGTTTCATGCTTGGTGATTTAATTTCCCACGATAGAATGCTGTTTCCTCCTCTCTCTAATGTAAGGCTGATATCACCTAGGGTTTCCACTAGAGATTTCATATAAATCTTATTTCCAGAAACCTCCCATTTTCCTACAAGACCGCCAACAAAATTCTTAAGCAATTGTATAATTTCAACCCTTTCGTTCGTTTGGTATGAGCAAATGTGTGCAATAAAATCTCCCGGCTCCCATAAATTTTTATTCATGTGCGGAAATGTATCGGCCATAAAGGGATTTTTTGTAGGCCAGAATCTATTCAATCTTTTTTCTTCAACAGCGCAAATACCTCCCTGCCATCTATCCTTCATGTAGGAGATCCTCATTTGTCTCATCTCATGGTCAAATTCGTTAATGTCCATACCATGAGGCCAGTCGGGGGATTCCCAAATTTCTTCAAGGAACTCGATGGACTCTTTGGATTTTCTAATAAGCATCTGGGATGACATTATGTTATCAGTAAAGCAGCTTTCTCCTAGGGGGTGATCCGGAGCTCCTCCACCTTTGGGAAGTATTAGAAATTTATCTTCCTCAATAAATGATTCGAGGTTAATTGAGGGGTTCATTATCAAACAGTCGCAGTCTATGAAAAAATACCAATCTGTCTTTCCCTCAAGGATGAGATTTTTCAGAAGCTTAATTTTCCCCCATTGGGCTTGTCTTCCCTCTAGGAAAGCATCATCTATTTTAAAATCAACCAACTCATACCCGTGTATATTACAGTAGTCCCTAAAATTGCTTTTAATGGTGAGGTTGGCCATCTCGGAATAACCCTCGTCATACATGGATACTACTGTAATTGTCATCAGATATTATTTTGTTTTAAAATTCCCTTCTCCTTGTTGAAACAGTGCAATGATATAATGTGCATTGAATAATAACCTGGTTTTACATTTCCCCAAGATTCTGGAGACCTTTCTTTAAGTGAATTTAATATCCAATACAGCTTTCTGATTGCCATATAGATATCATCCCTAAAGTGTCTTATAATGTCACAGGATCTGATAAAATAAGCAATGTGGAAATGATCGCCTCTTCTCATGAAATGATATCCAATCGTACATGGAACCCTCTCTTTATGGTGAGCACCAGTATCCTCTGGAAACCATATGGGTAGAAATGCTTGCCTTGTAAAAGGTTCTCTTTCCAATAGATCCAATACATCGTTAAGATCTCCATAGTCGTACCTTATTCCATGTAAAAGTTCTGGCTCCTTATCAGACTTAAAACTGATGGTAGAAATCTCACCTAGCTTAGGCCAGATTCTCTCAGGGTATGTGTGAGAGAACTTTTCATCATTTTTGAAGGTGCTATTCTTATTTTGGTTGAAAGGCCACCACTCATTAGAAGGTGGTGGATTAAGTGGAATTCCGCTTACCCTTTCATCAAAATGATTATCAGCCCAAGGAAGATTTGGTTTTACCTCAGATACCAGCTCCGCCAAAGTTTCCGGAATAAACATCTGAAAGGAATGGTTCATTACTTCCCACATGTCATCAGGTGATTCAATCCCTTGCCACCTTTCAGTCTTAACCACGTACCCACGATTTCTTAGTCGGTCTTTTGTCCATTCTATTGCTAGGGAGGGCTTGTAAAAGGTTTTCATTACTATTACTCGTTATTGTCTTTATTATTGTATTTCTGTTTGGTTTCTAATATTATTCTAAACTTCAAAAATATTTCTCACTTGACGATTCTTATTCTCTTTTGGTTTTATGGTGCTTTCTTTAATATAAACCTCAGATATAGATATTGACTCATAGTGCTTAAACCCCATTTTACCTAAAATAATTTTCTCGCTTTCCTGTCTTTCAAATATGCTAGGATACTCAACACAAATTAGCTCTGTTCCCCACCTCTCTGATGAAAATCCGGCAAGCACTTTAGATGGTAGATCACTTTCTTTGATCAGAAGGATTTTTATTTCCGGTACATTTGTTGTTTCTAAAAATGCATCAATAGAATTAGATGGATCCCTTTCACAATCTATTAATTTGCAAAGCCTTCTATTCCTCCTTAAACCATTAAATTTTTCCTCTTTTGGCTGTAAACACAAAACCCTCCAGTTGTTTTTTTCGTAGGTGTATAGATTATTATCATGAACAGAAGATTCAGTAGCACCATATTCTAAAGCACCAGACTTGCAACTTTTGGGATCTATAATTTCTATTAGCCTATCGCAAATAAGTTTTTCTGCCATAAAAAACAAGTTTACCTTTATACAGTAAACTTGCTTTATGTTTTCAGTTATTTGCTTTTTAATTACATACTTCTAGTTTGTAATCAGAATAAGATTTCTTGGTTGGTTTCTCATTAGGAAAGTAATAGCATTCTGCTAATTCATCATCGAGGTATATCTTTTTTGTAAATCCACTTGGAATTGTTGCACCGGAGGGAAGGACTTCTGGATTTTCAAAATGAACCTTTATTGAAACCGTTACTTCACCTTCACTTGCTAGGTTTCTTTCATAAGCTTCTAAAAGTCTCCAAAGACCCCTATTTAAATCCTGGTGCTGGAGGGCACAGTTTAGATATGAAAATGTTTGTTTAAGCATTTCCCTTGTGCAGTTAAAATCAGCAGCAGGAGCCATGTGGCCTTTATCCCACACGTTGGCTCTATAGTCTTTATTATCTGATGTGTGTACTGAATCATTCTTATAGAAATCCATGCCTTTCCTAGATGCGTTTCCATTAGGACAAAGTACTTTATATTCAACAAAAAGAGGTTGTTCCAGAGATTCTGAATATAACACCTTGTAAATTCCGGCGTCTATTCTTAGTGTATCTTTTTGTGCAAATACAACGGAAGGTATAAATAGCAGGAGTAAAAAAAATTTCCTCATTTTCTATTTTTTCCTTTATATAACCTTTACCCGGTACTTAGTTTCAATCCAAGTCATCTCAATCTCGGCTTTTCTTCTGTCAATTTTTCCGATCGACATAATGGAATTAACCCCAAATTCAACCCATTCTTCGTAATCTCTCCTACTAAGTGGGCTTTCGTAAAACCAATATGGATCCTTTTGTGCCTTCTCTTCACTGATATCTGCATACAAAAGGTGTCTTTTCTTAAGAATAGAAATTACCTCTTCCTGGTTTTTACTGTTTAGACTCATTGTGTTTCTTGATTAAAAGGTTTTGATCAGTCTTTTTGCTGTTGAATAGTTTGTCGCTAATGGGACGTTGTGGAAATCACAAATTCTTAATAACATTTGTACATCTGGTTCGTGAGGATGTTTCCCCAATGGGTCACGGAAGAAAATAATTAAATCTATATCTCCCTGAGAAGCCATTGAAGCTATTTGGGCATCACCACCATGTGGACCTGACAAAAGCTTTTGGACTTTTAAGCCAGCTTGTTCCACATGGGTTCCGGTGGTACCAGTTGCTACAAGTTCAACATCCTCCCTTTTAAAAAAATCTAAGTTGTGCATGACAAAAGAAACCATCGATGCTTTCTTTCCGTCGTGTGCTACGATTGCTATTTTCATTGTTGTGAATCTCCTCTCCAAACTCTATATGAATCTGAATCAAAATGCTCTGTTGATACTTCGTAAACAACTCCGTCATCTAATGCCTCGAGCTGATGTGGTTGCCCAGGTCTTTGTCTTACAGAATCCCCTACCCTCAAAATCTGCTCATTTACTTCAGCAGTTTCGGTATCTATCCATCTATAAACAAATTCCCCCTCTTGGACATACCATGTTTCATCCTTGATCATGTGGTAATGCATTGAGAATTTAGC